>ERZ761601.25-NODE-25-length-51640-cov-70.752234_pt1 | contig 51640 bp, 63 predicted proteins | sample MGYA00433092_ERZ761601 | MGnify/ENA primary metagenome ERZ761601 (study PRJEB28899, sample SAMN03785571) | bioreactor sludge metagenome | biome: EBPR Sludge; feature: EBPR Bioreactor; material: 0.22µm filtered reactor supernatant | place: Saint Lucia: Queensland...
CAACTTTGGCCACGCCAGCGCGACCGGCGACTCTGGCCACGCCAGCGCGACCGGCAACTCTGGCCACGCCAGCGCGACCGGCGACTCTGGCCACGCCAGCGCGACCGGCAACTTTGGCCACGCCAGCGCGACCGGCGACTCTGGCCACGCCAGCGCGACCGGCGACTTTGGCCACGCCAGCGCGACCGGCGACTTTGGCCACGCCAGCGCGACCGGCAACTTTGGCTGGGCAATTTCCAATCGCGGAAAGGCCAAAGCCGGCAAAGACGGAATCATCACCATTCGCTGGAAAGATGGTGAGCGGTTTCGAGTCGTGACGGGATATGTCGGCAGCGACGGCATCCAGGCCGATGTTTGGTATCACGTCGAAAACGGAAAGCTCATGCCCTGCGAACCAGAATGAGCCCCCTGTTTTCCATCGCCATCGTTTCGCTCGTTGCGGCCTCTGTTGAGCTAATCGAACTGCCGCGCTGGTCGCCTTTCAAGCGGCAGAGCATTGAGAGCAGTCTTTTTCCTGACACCGCGAGCGCGGCTCGGCCCGCTGCAACTTTCCCGTCGCCCTTGAGTATTGCCGGTGGAGATCGCCGGCTGGGGTTTCGTCTTTCTCCCTTCATAATCACGGGGGCGACGGGTCCAAATTTGGTAGGTGGCGGCACCGATTCCGCCGTGACCGGCTTTGCCGAGAGCGATTCGGGCGGTCCCATGGTTCCTCCTCCGCACGCCGCCGCCTACCTCTCCCTTTGACACACCATGGACTCGCCCAACAACTACTGCCCACCCGAACAAGCGGAGCCGTCTTCCGGCGCCGATCACTTCAATCGGTTTCTCGAAGAGAATCCGTTCATCATGGACCGGCTCAAACAGTCGGGCCTGGACCGCGCCAACTCCCGCCGCCTGGCCTTCATGCTGTTCCGCGAGGGTTACAGCTTCGCGTGGGAGGAAGCCATCAAAACCGCCAAGGGCAAAAAGTGATGGATGAACTTTTGACAGTCGAAACCCTCGCCATCCGCTGGCGGCTTTCTGAGAAGACCGTCCGCTCAATGATGGCGGCTGGCAAAATCCCGTCCGCTTTCAAGGCTGGGCGCCAGTGGCGGATTCGGCTGAATGATCTGATTGACCACGAAAATAAGCACAAAGTTATTCCCTCAAAGTAAGACTTTATGGACTCGCACCATTCACCGGCGATCGTCGCCGAAACGCACCCGCTTGCCCAGCCGCAGGCGCTCCCGCAAGAAGCCGCCCTTCTGGCTGCCATCACTGCCGCCGCGACCAACCCGGCCGTCGATGTCGAAAAGATGGAGCGCCTTCTCGCCATGCAAGAGAAGATCAGCGCGGACCAAGCGCGCCGGGCCTTCATCGAAAGCCTTCACGCTTTCCAGGCTGAATGCCCGCCCATCCATCGCGGGCGCGGCATCGTCGTTCAAAGCCAGACCAGAAGCCGGTATGCCGCCTATGAAGATGTCATCCGCACCGTGGGGCCGCTCATGCAACGGCATGGGTTCTCCGCGTCTTTCGACACCGCGACCAATCCGCAGGGCGTGATTTGCTCCGTCACCTGCACCTTGGCCCATGTCGGCGGGCACTTCGAGAAATCCACGTTCCCCGTCACGCCGGACAGCAGCGGATCGAAGAACGGCATCCAGGCGATCGGGTCCGCGCTCTCCTACGGGAAACGCTATGCACTCGGAGCAATCCTCGGGCTGGTGTTCACCGACGAGGACGACGATGGCCGCGCCACCTCGGCGACCAAGGAAGCGCAAGCGGCGGTCGCCGTGAAGTCTCGGAAAGGCGGTGTCATTCAGGACGCGCAACAGTCATACGATTTCGACGCGGAGCGTGTCACGGCTCAAATCATCGACCGGATGGAGAGCGACGGCGTGACCCATGAGGTTCTGACTCGGACGCTCGCCGCGATGATGCCGAAGAAGCAGATCGGCGACTGGACCGAGATCGGCGCGGCGGGACTGGAACGGCTCAACACCGAAGACGGTTGGGCGAGCGTCATGGCGAAGATGAAAGGAGGTGCCGCGTGAGCGCCGCCCAACTGCTTCCCGCGTTCGAGGGCCTACACCGCGCGATGCGGTTCCGAAAGAACCAGCCGACGCTGGCTCAAGCCGTCATCCTGCTGCGCGTGGCTGCCGCCCCCGGCAAGACGATGAGCGAATACATCGAGGGCGTGTTCAGCGACGCGGCCATGACTGGCGCGGCGGACCTGCTCTGCGGTCTGAAATACCTGGAGCGCCGCCCGTGCGAAAAGCGCCGGAGCGCCATCAGGGTTTACCCGACCGAGAAGGGCTTGGATCTCATCGCCAAACTGGCCGGAAAGGAGGGCGCGCAATGAACCCCTTTGCCAACTACATCAACCCGGCGAATCCGCGCATCGGTGCCGTCCGCCAAATGGCTGCCGCTGAATACCGCGCGATCCCCGGCTTCAATCCGTCCCTCGTCAAAAAGGGCGCCCCGGAAATCAAGGACGGCGGGACGCGAGGCCATATCACCCGGATTCTCGACGAGGTGACGATTGCCGCCGCACTGGCCGCTGGTCTGCCGCTCCCGGCTGGCCGCGCGGCTGACAACGGGAGCCGGTCCAAGGATCTCGGCTCGCTCTATCACCAACTGCTCTTGGAGCCCGATTCGTTCGGAGAGCGTTACGTCATGCTGACGCCGGAGATTCAGGCCGAACTGCTGGCAGCCGCAACCGAGCGCAAGGTGGCCGAAATGCCGAAGTTCTCCGGTCGGCTCAAAGAGGCGCAAGAGTTCAAGTCGGAACACGGCCGGCTCCCCAACGATGATGAAATCCCGGCGATCATGGAGGCGGTTCGCGCCCGCGTGGTCGGTCAGGTGGAATGGCATTCCCGGCTCACTGAGTTTGTCGCATGGGCCGAAGAACACCGGAAGGCCGGTCGGGAAATCGTCACGGCTGAACAGGTCGGCAAAGCCCAAGCGATGGCCGACGCCATCCATTCGCATCCTGCCAACCGTGCTGTGGCCGAATTTCTGGCCGCGCAAAGACAGCTCGGATCGGACCGCGTAGAGGTGTCGATGTTCGCGCTGTTCGAGTGGGCGAACGGTGGCGGGACGGTGGCGCTGAAAGGGCGCCCGGACATTATCGCCAAGGGAGACGCGTTTCTTGATCCGAAAAGCTGCGTGTCCGCGCATCCGTGGGATTTCTCCCGGACGGTGGACAAGTTCGGATACGCCATCCAAGCCGGCGCCTATTGCCTGATGTCGGCCCTCCTCGCCGATGAAGATCACCCGTCGGTGGCCGATCTGGAGTTTCCCAAGACCGCGTTCGGGTTTCTCGCCCAGGAATCGACACCGCCTTTCCTCGCCAAGCTCTACTGGCTGCCACGGGAATGGGTGCGCTACGGCGAACACCGCTTCCTGACCATCATCCGGCAGACCGCGCGGGCGGTCGATACCAACGATTGGAGCGGGGCGCCGGATGATTTCGTTTTCGACACCGAACCGAGTTCCGACTTCCCCGGGGAGACGTTGGAGCCGCCTGAATACCTCATGCCAACCCTCGAACAATTCCAATGAGAGACGACGACGCCAAGATCGAAACCGGAAGGGACATCACTGCGACGCTCGATGCGTTTCAACAGTCGCTTCACACCATGCTGGGGAGCTTGTCACGCTCCATGACACCCGAAGAAATCGCAGCCGCGCGCCAAAGCCTGGAGATGGCCGAAGCACGCATCACGAAACTGAAAATCCGATTCCCTGAACGCCGATGAAATACCAGAGAACCAATACCCCGACCATCGACGGGCACTACTTTGTCAGACTGCCCGACTCCAAAACGTGGCACACCGGCTTGTTGATCGGTGGCGAAACCGCTTGCCCCGTCTTTGCCGGTGGCGTGTCTGGTGCCGCCATCCCACTCGACTCGCTCCGTGGCGCTGAGTTTGCCGGTCCGATCCCGCGACCCGGACAGGAGCCCGACCTTCACCGCGAGGAAGCCGCATGGATCACCATTGCGGGCATGATCCAGAACGCGCTGGAAGCGAGCGGAACGATGGCGATTTACGAAATTCCCGAAATGCTCAAGATCGCGCTGGCGTTCGCCAATCGCCAGAAAGGAGGTGAGGCGTGAACCATACACCGGAACCTTGGGAAGCTCGCCGAGCCGATCATTGGGGCAGCTACCGTATCCGTCCGGCAGAAATTTGGCTTGGCGCATCCAGTTCAATGGCTGAGGACGAGCAAGCGGCCAACGCCGCCCGCATAGTCAAGTGCGTCAACGCCTGCGCCGGGATCGAGAATCCCGCTGAGGCGATCCGCGCGGCGCGGGAGGCTTTGGAAGGCGCCCTTAGCCTTACCGAAGAGAGTGCCAGATTTTACGGGAGCCAGCTTGAACGATCAATGCGGCAAGCCCTCGCCCAACTGAAAGGGGGTGCCGCATGAGCGTGTCACCCGAAGAACTGAAACGCCGGGCTCAGGTGATGAGCGACGCTGCGGACGGGAAGCCGGTGCAATCTCGCGCGAGAAACGGCGGCAACGTGTGGGCTTTGGCGAAAGACCCGGTTTGGAACTGGCATTTGAACGACTACCGAATCGCGCCCGAGCCCGCCAAGTCTGCCATTCCGAGGCGGTGCGTCGCGACAATGCTAGACCCGTGGGGTTACGTGGCTTCACTAAAGAATCGCGCTGAGCTTAATGGCGCTGACGCAATCGAGTTGATCGAACTCACGCCGGAAGTCTCCGCCGCCCTCCTTGCGGCCGGCATCCGCTGGGAGGACGCGCCGGAACCGAAGGACGAGGAGTTGCCGGATTGGGTGCCGCCGTTGCCATTGGACGCGGTTTTGCTGGGGTGGGGCGAGGATTTCGTAACGGATGGACCCTTTCAAGGATGGGCAGCATCGCAAGTCGAGCCCGAATGGGAATTGCGAAGAGATTGGAAAGGTTCGACCCAAACATATCTCTACGCTGCTCCTGTCGGCTCCAAAGTCGCTCTTCTTAACGGAAAGGAGGCCAAATGAGCGCTGCCCTCGACAGTTACCGCGCCTTCCTCGATGCGAAGGTTCCGATCGCCGCCTGTTCCGGTTTCGAGCCGCCTTCCGAGCCGCATCCGTCCCTGTTCGGCCATCAGTGCGACCTTGCCCGGTGGGCGGTCCAAGGTGGACAGCGGGCCGTGTTTGCTGCTTTCGGGTTGGGCAAGACGCGAATCCATCTCCAGGTCGCCAAGTGGGTGACGGAACACACCGGAGGGCGATATCTCATTGTCTGCCCGCTGGGCGTCCGCCATGTGTTCACCCGCGAGGACGGTCCGGCGATGGACTGCCAGCCGGTCTATTGCCGGACCGACGCGGAGATTGCCGCGCTCCCCGTTGAGTCCCGCATCGTGGTGACGAATTACGAGCGGGTCCGCGATGGGGCGATCACGGTCGGCCAGTTCGCCGGCGCGGGACTTGATGAGGCCAGCGTTCTCCGGTCATTCGGATCGAAGACCTATCAGGAGTTTCTGAACCTGTTCCGGTCGGTCCGCTACCGCTACGTCTTCACCGCGACACCCTCGCCGAACCGCTACAAGGAATTGATACACTACGGCGGTTTCCTCGGGATCATGGATACAGGCGAGGCGCTGACACGATTCTTCAAGCGCGATTCGAGCCAAGCCAACAACCTCACGCTTTACCCGGCGCAAGAGGAACGGTTCTGGCTGTGGCTGTCATCGTGGGCAGTCTTTCTCGAAAGGCCCTCGGACCTCGGTTATGACGACTCCGGCTACGATCTCCCGCCGCTCAATGTCGAATGGGTCTGCGTCGATGTCGATCACACGAAAGCATGGCAAACCACCGACTCATGGGGGCAGGCGCAGCTTTTCCTAGACCAGAGCGCCGGGCTCCGGGAAGTCGCGGAAGCGCGCCGGGAAACGATGGATACGCGGCTGTCGCGGGCCATCGACATCATCGACTCAGCCGAACCGGACCGTCACTGGCTGCTGTGGCATGACCTCGAAGATGAACGCCGGGCCATCGAAAAGCGCCTGCCGAATGTCGTCACCGTTTACGGCTCCCAGGATCTCGATGAACGCGAGGAACTGATTGTTGGGTTCGGGGCGGGCAAATACCGCATCCTCGCCACCAAACCCATCATTTGCGGGTCGGGCTGCAATTTCCAGCGGCATTGCTCCGACGCGATCTTCCTCGGTTCGACCTACAAGTTCAACGATTTCATCCAAGCCGTTCACCGCATCTATCGGTTTCAGCAACAGAAGCCGGTCAACATCTACGTCATCTACGGCGAGAACGAATCTCCCGTAGTCGAAACCCTGAAAAAGAAATGGGACCAACACCGGAAGCTCGTTCAGCGGATGGCTGGGCTGGTCCGCAAAAACCAACTGAAAAGCGATATGGAATTGCTCGCACTGTCTCGTCAAATGGGCGTCGAACGCCACGCCGTGAAGGGCCGCGAAGGGCTCTTTGAACTCATCAACAACGATGTCATCGAAGAACTGCTTCAACGGCCGGCCACCATCCCGGACGCCAGCATCGACCTTCTGGTGACCTCCATTCCGTTCGGCAACCAATACGAATACTCGCCGACCTACAACGACCTCGGCCACAACCCGGACAATGCGGCTTTCTTCAAGCAGATGGGTTTCCTTTGCCCGGAATTGCTCAGGGTGATGAAGCCCGGTCGGGTGGCTGCCATCCATGTGAAGGACCGCATCCGGTTTGGCAACGTGACCGGGAAGGGAATGCCGACCGTCGAGCCGTTCAGCGACCACACCGTGACCGCCTTCACCGAAGCGGGATTCGCCTACATGGGGCGCATCACGATCGACACCGATGTTGTCCGCGAGAACAATCAGACCTACCGGCTTTCCTGGTCGGAGAAATGCAAGGACGGCACCAAGATGGGCGTCGGGATGCCGGAATATGTCCTGCTGTTCCGCCGCCTTCCGAGCGACACCAGCGACGGCTACGCCGATGATCCGGTGACGCACGCGAAAGCCGACTACACCCGCGCCCAATGGCAGATCGACGCATCGAGCCTTTGGAAGTCCTCCGGTGACCGGCTGCCCGATCCCGAATACCTGCTGCACCTTCCCCATGACACCATTCTGGAACTGTGGCGGGAGCGGTGCCGGCGAGGCGGATACGACTACCGCGAGCATGTCGAGATCGGGCGCGAGCTTGAGAAGATGGGCAAGCTTCCGGCCAGCTTCATGCTGTTCCCGCCCGTGTCCACCCACCCGGACATCTGGACTGACATCGCCAGGATGCGGACGCTCAACAGTGAACAGACGCGCCGAAACGAGGAGCAGCACGTTTGCCCCCTGCAACTCGACATCATCGACCGGCTGATTGAGCGGTATTCCAACCCCGGCGAACTGGTCTTTGATCCGTTCATGGGGATCGGCTCGACCGGCTACGTTGCCGTGAAGAAAGGGCGCCGCGCGATCGGCACCGAACTGAATGCCGAATACTGGCGTTGCTCGGTTGGCTATCTGGAGATGGCCGAGAACGAGGTGGCCGCTCCGACGCTTTTCGATGTCGAGCGATTCACCCGTGAACCCGAAGGCGCCGCCGCTTGAACACCAACCAAACCGACCAATGAAAACCGTAATGCAATGGCTCCAAGAGGCCAAGGAACAGGGCCACCCGTGGGCCGACGCGGCGATTGCGAATTGTGTTGCGCCGGACGCGGAAAAAGAAAGTATGCACCGCGCTTTGTTGGCAGCGTTTATTTGGGATGACTCCATTCAAGGAAACGAATACTGGCGCCGGATTTACCGCGAGCTTGGGGGGCGTCTCGTATGAGCCTAGCCAACTACTACGCCGGCCGATACCCCGCCTCGAACAACCCGCAAAGCCCGTTCTTTGTGGATGAGGAAGAGCGGGAAGCTGAGCAAGAGATACAGGACCGGCTCGACGACGAGCGGCGGGAGAGCCAAGACGACGAAAGGGAAATCGAATGAGCTTCTATCGCCAAACTCCAGTCGCCCGAACCCGCAAAGCCAGCTTTTGCAAATGGTGTTACGAGGCAATCAATTCGGGCGATCCGTCCGTTGTGATTGCGCAAAAGTTTGAGGGCGATTTTCACACCGACCGCTATCACCCTGAATGCGCGGACGCTATCACCCGATGGGGAGCGCGGAATAGATATGATGAAACCCTGCCAGAAGAGCCCATGAATCGCGGAGGCGTGATGCCGCGCGGAGAAACTGAACCTGAGGAAACGCCATGATTTACATCGGAATCGACAACGGAATCACCGGGGCGCTCGTCGCCATTTCGGATCATCCCGGACCGCCTATCGGAATGCTGCCTATGCCGCTCAAAGGTAAGGCGAAGGGCAACGAGGTGGACGCCGCCGCCATCTGGCATTGGTTTCGGGATGATTGCGGTTGGAGTCTCGACCAAATAACCGCGATCCTCGAAACGCCCGGCAAGCATAGCCCCGGCACTAACGCGCTCTGCTCCATGTGGGACAGCTATGGCGCAATCCGTGGAGTTTTGGAGTCGCGCGGCATCCGACACCATCGAATCGCGCCGCAAACGTGGCAAAAGGCGATGTTGGGAAATGTGGACAAGGGCCAAACCAAACCCGCCGCGCTCGCCAAGGCGCGGCAGCTTTGGCCCGATGAAACTTGGCTCGCTACGCCCCGGAGCAAAACGCCCCATACCGGCATGATAGACGCCGCGCTGATCGCGGAATACGCACGAATCAAGAACCTGTAACCCTATGAACACCGAAAAATGTTACTCAATAGATGGTGAACGGTATTGGCCGACCATTTCAGACGCCATGGGCGATCCTGATTTGTGGATCGAATTTCCCGGACCTTGCGAAAAGGAAATATGGGAAGCCGACCGCGTGAATTACCGGGCATCTTTTTTCTTCAACTTGGATTTCGATGACATCGCGCAAGCTGCCTTCGATGAGGTTGGTGAGCCCGCCGATTCTTGGGAACTGACTAGAGCGCAAGAGCGGACGCTTGAAAACGCTTTCTGCGAGGCGTTCGACAAATGGGCCGACGAAAACGATGGGCACCCGAAGTTCTTTGGGGTGGAAAATCCCCGCCTGATCCGCATTCGCATTCTCGACGAAAAGGGCAATTACGAACTGATTGAACCATGAAAACCAAAACCTTCGACGGCGCCAAACTGAGGCCCAAGCCGAAACGCTGTGGAACTTGCGCCCATGGTGGCGAGCATTTCAAGCTCCCGTCTGGGACGCATTTGCATTGCGGCCATCCTGAAATCGCTGATACCCCATACGCCCGCGAATCAGCATGGGAAACGCTCCGCGAATGGTATTCAACCTGTCACCGATGGGAGGAGCGGAAATGAGCGATTTTCCCGACCGGATGGAAGCTGCCGTAAAGCGCAGGCTTGATAACCTCGTGGCAATTCGCCAACTCAAAGCTGAAAACGAACTTCTCAACGAAACCATCCGCGACTTACGAGACGACTGGCGAATTGAAGATTATTGGGAATACCTCCAATGGGCGCTCAATATGAAAGATGCCAAACGGACCGCGTATCAATGCTATGTCGAATGGGAAGAATCCAATCCTGATTGGAAAGCCGTGGGCGAAAGCGTGAGGCGTCGGAAATCCAAACCGGAAAACAAACCTGAATGAAAGCTCAACCATCATTCGACGGCGCCACGTTTGACCGCAAGCGAGATGGCGCGCGGTTACAGAAGCAGCTAAACGATGTCCGCGACTTTATGGCAGACGGCGAATGGCGTACGCTGAACGGCATCGCATGGGCAACGAGCCATCCCGAAGCCAGCGTTTCGGCTCGCCTGCGGGATCTGCGCAAGGAGAAGTTTGGCGGGCACGTGGTAGAGCGGCGGGCGGTCAAACGCGGCCTGTTCGAATACCGGGTGATTGTCAGAAAGGGGGTGGCGAAATGAGTGATTCCCTTTTCGACATGGATTCAGTCCGCATGGACTCGCCGCGTTTGGTGCTGCTCAAGGCGTATGACATCCAGACGCATCACGCGCCGCAAATGCCGGAAGATCCGTGGCGATGGTCCTGGGCTATCACCAGATCGGGCTTTACCTCGCGCGCCTCCTGACCCAATGAGCGACCCGACCACCAAAGACGCGCCAGCGTTCGACTTCTACCCGGAGCGGTGGCTTGCAGCGACCGCGGATCTCACCGACCGGGAATATCGGCAGTATATGACGCTGCTTTGTCACGCTTGGTTGCGGGATGGATTGCCGAAAAACGAACGAATTTTGAAGCGAATTTGTGGCAAAAAAGTGTCTCCAAAAGTGCTCGAAAAATTCGCAGAATCGGGAGACGGAAAACTGCGAAATTCTTTCCAAGAATCGATCCGCAAAACTCAGCGAACCCGCATAGAATCTAGCCGCGAGAAGATTCGCAAGATGAATCTGGCCCGTCTCCAAGGGGCTCAAAAAGAGCCTCTACAAGACGCCTCTACAAGAGGCCCTTCAAGCGCCCCCTCACCACTCACCACTCACCCTATAGAGAGAGAAAGAGAACACGCACGCGAGGCACCCTGCACCATCGAGCAGGCCCGCGAGGCGGCAAAGGCCGTGATGATCGACCCGCTCATCGCCGAAGACTGGTGGCACGACCGCGAGTCGAAAGGCTGGACCGTCGAAAACCACATCGGCACCCCTCGCCGCATCGCCGACAAGTGGCGCTCGGACCTTGTGCCATGGTGCCGGACGGTCCAAGCCAACCGCAGCAAATTCACCGCATCACCCAATGGACAAGCTCGCCAACCTGCTACCGGACGCCCTGGCGTCAATCGAAACAGCCAACCGGGAAACCTCAACGATCCCTCCGAGTATGACGGGCTTTGACTGGAATTTCGACGCCCGGCACCCGGAGGCCGCCGACGCCCTCGCCGGGGCGATTCGCTATTGCGCCCACCTCGACGAGCGGAGCGGGGCCATAAAGGCCGCTAGAATCGCCGGAGAGAGGCGACCGGACCGACCGGCGCGGTGGTTTACCCTCTTGGGGCCTTCCGGGCGCGGGAAAACGCATTTGGCGCGCAAAATCGCCGAATGGCGGAAAACGCGGGGATCGGGCAAGTTTTTCTATCGGTGGTTGGACTTGCTCACGGACTTCCGAACCGACCGCTCGAACATCGGGCGCTTCATGGTGCGAGCCGACATGCCGGCGCTCCTCATCATCGACGACATCGGGGCGGGGTATGAGACGGAATTTGCCGCCGCGACGTTGGCGGAGATCGCAGAAAGACGCGTCGGACTGCCGACCGTCTGGACATCGAACCTGGACCTCGGAGGCATCGCCCGGATTGACGCCCGGATTGCCAGCCGAATGAGGCGCAACGGCTCGGAGGTTTTCACCTTCAAGAGTGCGCCGGATTTTTCATTGAACCCCAAACCCTGACACCATGGAAAACAGAGAAGAAAAACTGAAGGCGGCTAGGCGGCTTCTTGAGGCCCACGCCGATGATGTTGCTTGGCTTGAGGCCCGCGACGCGGTGCTTGCATTCGCTGGGCCAAGCACTAGCGCCGGTATCCGCGCGCTTTCATTCGCGCTCGAAGCCCTCGACGAGACGGAGGCAGAGCTTGAACGGTTCAAGATGGACGCCGCGGCCACGCGCGAAATGCTGGCCGAAATCGACTCAATTACCAACCCGACCGAATTTTGACAACCCTAGAAGCCAAAGCCCTTGCCATGTTTGACGCCTCGACCATGTTTGGAACGTGGAAAGCTGCCGACCAAGACGGATACGACGGGGGATATGTCGCGTCCGATGGGGAAAACGAAGCGTGGGGCGAGACGCCGGAAAAGGCGAGGCGGGCTTTTGAACAGCATTTTCACCCTGTTACGAAAATGGGTAGTGAGACGAACCCCGAGCGCACCGAACCCGCAACTGAGAACGAACATGAATAAGCCGACAAGTCACGCAAATGGGGGTTCGGTGTCGAACCTTGTTCGGCCTTTTCGGTCTGATAGGCTGGATGGCCGCCAACCTCCGGCGGATGCAGTCCCCCTAAAGACGATCTGCACCAAATGCCAGAAGCCTATGGAGTGCCAATGGCCCGCCGAGACGACATTCGGAGGGGTGAAATGCACAGCGGCGGAATACATGGCTAAGGCGCTGCAATCGCAAAGCGTCGGCATCTACTGCGACGACTGCCTCGAAACAATGCCTGACGTGAAACTGGAGGACTTACGCTATGAGTAAATTCACTGGCCCAAAAGTCTGTCAGCACTGCGGATATTACGCCCAAGTGCGCCGCCGCACGGTCAACCAAGGCTGGCATGTGGCCGATTGGGGCGAGTGCCGTAAAGCCGACCTCACAAAAACCGGAGTGATCACACCGGAAAACGAAACATGCGCCGATTTCACGCCAGACCCGCGACGTTGGCCGAACAGCCAAGATCGCGCGGACGCGTAGCGTATCGCGTGCATCGACCGTTCGGCTTGCCAAGAGAGCCAGCATTGAAAACCCGGTTGCCATAGCTGAAATTTGCGGCCACAATCCGACCGTGCCCGACGCGCCGACGCCAGCTTTGAAGGTCCGAGACGAAAACACCAGCCCCCCAGGGGGCTGGCATTGCGTCGTCGCCGAAACGGGGCGGCGTTTTTCCGACCCGGTTTTTTCGGCGATCGTCGAAGCCGTCTCCGAGCATCTGCTGGCTCACGGGCTCGACCCTGCCGAAGCTCCTGCCCGCGTGCATCACGCCACCGCTCGGGTTCTCATCGCGCAAGGGCATCGCGACCTGATCGAGCGTGTCGCCGAAGCGGTGCCGCGCTCCGCTGTCCAATACGCTCAGGGCGCCGCTGCCCGCGTGCTGCTGTGGTGGGAGGATTCGCCCATCGCTGGGCTGATTCGCGGGAAGTTTGATCGAGGGGAAAGCCCGTTCGTTGAGCAGTCCGAAGCCGACCGCCGCGCCGCCATTTGCGCTGATTGCAAATTCAACCGCGTTCCGACCGGCAAAGGCTGGGTGCGGAATTGGACCGACCGGAAGATGCTTGATTGCGTGGACGGTCGCCAAACGGCGAGCCACGATGACCTCGGCGTGTGCAAGGCCTGCGGAGGCTGCGAACTGAGAGCCGCCTGTTGGTGGCCTGCTGACATTTTGCGAGCGGTGACGCCGAAAGGTGACGCTCACAAATACCCCGATCATTGCTGGAAGCGCGAGCTTCTGGCCTAACCACAACCCACAATACCCGTGAATCCAAACGCCATCGATTCCAAAATGGACGTTCGTCCGTCCCCTCCCGAAACCCAACCCGTGCCCGTCATGGACCCGGAAAGGACCCTCAAAGACCTCCGGCAATCGGTCGCCATCAATCGGCTCATGATCGCCACGCAGTTCCAGATGATGTTCGGGAAGGCGCTCGGCGAAGATCGCAAGAGCCTCAATCCCATCGCCGAAACCTGGAACAAATGGCGCGAAGCGGAGGGTATTTACGATCCGCTCAACTCGACTCCCGTTCCCAACCCGCCCGACTTCGCTACCGGCACGCCGCCGCCCGCGATCCCGACCTGGGCGCTTGTCGCCATGCTCATCATCGCCTCGCTGGCGACCGCTGCCGCGTTGATTTCGGCGCTCTGACCACCTACCAACCAAGCAGTGCCCGCCATGCAACCGACCTCTACCGACCTCTCCACCTTTGGAGCGTTCCGAAAGGCGGTTGCTGGCGGGCCGGATTCCCAAGCCAAGGAGCGGCTGGTTTCCGCTCCCGCCGCACGGTCGCAGATTCGCCACGCTTGGGACAAGCTCGCCTCCCGCCGCGAGCAGATGCGCGCGGTGCAGGACGCTTACGATCGGATGCCACCGGACACGGAGGCCGACCTTCGCGGCGACGGGCTGGAGGGGCTTTCCAACGTGAATTGGGGCGGGCTCCAAACGGCGATCGACGATGCCGCCGAAGCGTTTCAGCACCTCGCGCTTGAGCCGTCCGAGTTCTGCCACTTCGAGTCGGCAGCCATGAATTACCCGGAAGCCGGCGCCGGGCTGGAAAAGCTCTCCAAATATCACGCCAAGATGCTCCGCAAATGGCCGAGCCTCGAAGATCGGTGGGGGCTTCTCTGTCATCATATGGTCGCGCACGGCCTGGGCATCTTCTACTGGCCCATGCCGCACTCATGGCACTTCCGCACCTTGCACCCGGCCAACCTCGTTGTCCCCGAGCGGGCAAGCTGCGACGCCGACGAATGGGACTGGTGCGCGATCGTCACCGAGTTCAAGGTGAACGATCTCATCGCCAAGCTCACGCCAGACAGCGCCGAAGCCGCGAAAGCTCAGGGCTGGGACTTGGCCGCGATCAAGACGCTTCTCGGAAAGCTCACGGGCGCGGACGGCCGGGCAGGGCGGCCGGAAATGGACGTTGACGCCATCGTGGCCGGTTTCGCGTCGGGCAACGGCTCCATGCCAGATTCCTCCCCGGTGGCCGGGTTCATCTATTACGTCCGGGAGTTCGATGGCACAGTCTCGGAATACTGGCTCGCCGACCTCGAAGCCGACGACTTGAAGCCGCTCTACAAGCGCCAGGGCAGGTTTCGGCAGATGTCCTCTTTCATCGCCATCTTCCCTCTGGGGCTGGGGGACGGGTACCTGAACCGGGTGCGCGGGCTGGGGGTCAACAGTCTGCCGTTCCATGACCTGGAGGACCGACACAACAACCGACTGGTCGATGCGTCGTGGATTTCCTCATCGGTCGGGTTGAAAGGCGACCAAGAGGATTTGAACCGGCTCTCAGACATGATGATCGGCCCCATCTTCTGCGTCCCGGACGGGCTGGAAATCAACCAAGTCGGGCTGGCGGCTCAGATCGGCCCCATGATGGAGGTCGCGACGCACTTTGACGCCAAGCGAGCGGGACGAAATCGCTCGATGGGCGGGACGGTGGACACCACGCCGAACGTAGACCGAACCGCGACCGGCGCCCGGCTTCGATATCAGGAACAGACCGGCCAGCGAGGCGGCGCAATCGCCCGGTTTTACCGGCGCGCGAGTCGGTTCTACGAAACGCTCTGGTCGCGGATGGCGGACCCAGAAGCCGACATCGCCACCGATCCCGGCGCCGCTGAATCGCGCGCCATGCTCCAGCAGGCGCTCGCCTCCGGGCTGCCTCCCGAAACGCTCGCCGGGATCAACCATGTGACGGCCAAGCGGCTCTTTGGTGATGGCGATCCGAACAACCTGTTCCTCGCCCTCAATGACCTGTCCCCGTTCTTCGGTCGGCTGACGGCCGGCGCTCAACGGTTCTTCATGCGGATGCTCTTTGCCGCTCGCCTCGGGAACACCCCGGCCGTCGATGCGCTGATGATCGAGCCCGAGCTTGACGACCAGGAGCAACGGGCGCGCCGGGAGGCTCAACTTGAGAACGCCGTTTTCCAGTCCTCAGATGTCGCCATCACCGTTTCGACGACGGACAACCACGTTATCCATGCCGGCGAACACCTCTTGCTCGCAGAGGACACCGCGACGCAGTTCCAGAATGGCCGAATCGAACTGGAGGCCGCTTTCCAGACGCTTTCCCGCGTCCGGGAACACAACCTCGGCCACCTCCAGGCCCTCTCCCAAGACCCGCTTTCCGAGCCGGTTTTCCGCGACGCCAACAACCGCTGGGCTGCGATTGACAACCTCATCAAGCGCCTGCAACAGATGCTCGGGGACAAGCGCGAGGCCGAACGGCAGGCGCAGCTTGAGGAATTGCGAAACCCTCGGCCATCGGTCAAAGATCAGGAAGCCGCGCTGACAGAAGATTTGAGACGGCGCCTTGCCGAAGCCGAATCGGCGGCTCGGATCGACACCATGAAGCGCGAGACGGAAGCGAAGATCGCGCTGACCGCCGCCGATGCGGATTTCCGCCGCGAAATGGAACGGCTTGCCGCGCTCGGACAAATCACCCCGCAACGCTCCATCCCCACGAATCCCGCCGACCAATGACGCTCGACGACTTCCGCGCCTCCAAGCCGCACACTGCCGCCCTCGCCGCCTTCCTCGCCAGCGACACGGGGCAGGCGCTCTTGTCCGTTCTGACCACGGAGAGCCCAGCGAAGGCGCTCGGACGCTCCCAGGTGCGCTACTCCGGCGCCTCGACCCTCCGGGGAAAAGCTGCCGCCGAAACAGTCCACCCCGACACCCCGGCTAACCTCCTTGGCACCGTGACCGGCTATGAGCAGGCGCTTGCCGTCCTCGACCTCGCCGCCGTTTTCGCCCCTCCCCCGCCGCCGAAGCATTCCCGCAAAGGCGGTGCCCCCACGCTCCCCGAACCCCCACCCCAAGTCTGACCTATGGCAACTCCCGCCCCTCTCATTTCTGCCTCCGAAATCGCTGCCGCCGCTTCCGGTGCGCCCGCTTCCTCCCCCGGCCAACCGGCTCAGCCGTCTGCGACGGCTCCCGGCCAAGCCGGACGCTTTGACTTTGCTTTCTCCGGCGACGGTCAGGGCGGGGAGGGTGGCGATCCGCCTCCAACGGTAGCGGCGCCAGCGGTTCCGGGTGCAGGCGGCGCCCAAGTTGGCGGCAAATTCGACGTGTTCTTTGGCGATCCGAATACCGCCCCTCCGAGCGACGACGCTCCGCCGCCTGCCCCGGCTACCGCGACCGGGGCGCCCGACCTGTCCGCGCACGTTCAGGCGCTCATCGACGCGGGGATTCCCGACGTTCCCGAGTTCCTGAAAGGCTCCCCGGACGGGCTCAAGGACAACTGGAAATCCCTCAAGGCGGTCGCAAAGAAGCTCACCGAGGATAATCTGGCGCTCCAGATGGCCCTCAAGGGCAAGCCGGCTGCGCCGGCTGCCGCCGAAGGACAGGCGCTCCCGGAGACGGAAGCGGTCGCGCAACTCCAAGCCCGCATCGCCGAACTTGAGCCCGCCGCTCGGCAATGGCAGGAGACGCAAGCCCGGAGCCAGATCGGTGAAACGCTGGCCTTCCGCGACCAATTCGACAAGCCGCGCGCGACCATCCTGCGGGAGGCCACCGCCGCGCTGAAAAAGGCGGGCGTTGAGGATCCAGAAACCGCAGCCGGGGAATTTCTCCGGCTCGGATCGGAAGCCGACATGCTCGAATGGCTCGAAGAGCGGGAAATCTCTGGCGTGTCCGAACGTCTGCTTCGGGAAAAAGGCGCCGCTTTCATCGACCTGACCCATGACGCGGAGATCGAGCAGCAGGCGCCCGACCCCATTGCCCGGCTCCGGCACTGGCAGGAAATGGAGATCGCGATGGGAACCAAGATCGCCGCGCGCATGAGCGATGCGCTCAAGGGGCAGTTCCTCGCCGCCTACCCGCAAGCCCGGAGCCTCGCGCTCGATGCGGAGAACGGCGACCCGACCTTTTTCGGCACGGCCGGCGGCATGGCCCATCTCGAATCGATCGCGTCGCGCTTGGAAGCCGGGGAGGGATTTTCGCCCACCGAAATTCTCGAAGCGATGGCCCATCGCCCGCGCGCCGACGCCTACCGCGCCCTCGCCGAGCGGCAAGCCAAGGAACTGGCCGAACTTCGCCAGAAGGTCGCCGCATTCAACTCCGCCGATCCTGGCCGGTCGTTTGTTCCCGGCGCGCTGCCCGGCGCCACCCCGGCGCCCGATGCTGCCATGCCGCAATTTGGTGGGCGGTCCCGGATGGCGCCGCTCATTCCCGCCGACCAGATCGCCGCGCAACTCGCCCGGCGATGAAGGCACGAAAAAGCCCCGACCAGCGGGAGCCGGCCGGGGCTTGGTGGGGTGTGGCCACTCAAAGCCTTTCAGGCTGAATGAAACAAGGGTCCGTCCCGTTTTCTTTGTTCAATCGGCGAGCGAACGCGTCGGCCTCTGCTTTTGTGCCGGCAAACCAGCTTTCGACCGGACCGACGCGAACAAAATTGCCCTGAACGCGTCGGAACTTGACCAGTCCCCAGAAAACGCGCTGGCCGCGCGGCCTCCCGCCCTTGCGTCCGTTTTCTCGGACGGCGGCGGCTTTCTTGTCGGACTTTGCAGAACCGCCCTTTTTGCCGAGGGCGGCGGCGGCTTCGGACAGGTCAAATTTAGCGTCAAGGGCGATGGTAATGTTCATGGTGTCTTTTCTAGTTGTTCAGTTTTCCCGCGTGTTCGATTTGAGTCCCAAAGCCCTGGCCGCAGAAAGAATCTCGCCATCAGATTCGGTCTTTGCCAACTGCTGATGAAGCCAAACAACCGGATCGACGCCGTTTCGGACCACACGAAACCCTTCATCGTTTTCATTCCAGACCACCAGAGCCGCCGCGCTCCCAAGCGCATCGCGAACCTCCGCGATCAGTTCTGCGAAGCGACTGTCGCGCAGCAACTTCGCGACCGCCTCGTCAAAGCCGAGCGTTTCGGCATGCAGGTCAAAACGTCTGGACGCCCATCGTTCGATCTCCGGTTTCGGCTGAATGTTGTGGCGGGAGTCGCGCGATTTAAATTCGGCATCTTGAATCATCGCGGTTGCGACCATATGGCGTATTGCATCTTCTCGGGTTATCTTCATTGGTGTCTTTTCTGGTTACGCTGGCCTCATTGCCAACAGTGAGACTAATACCAAACCGCTTTGGTTTAGCAAGAGAAAAAATTGCACCGAACCGCATTTTTCTTGTAACTGGCTGAAAATCAACAAAAAGGGCCACGGTTTCCCGTGACCCTCTCGGCTCGGAACGGCGTTCTGCCGCGTTCAGGTTTCCCGGTCGTCGGTTTCCGGCTCCGGCTCGGGGAGTTCCCCTTTTCTGCTGTTGTAGCCTGTGGACAGGCAGGCAATCACTCTCTCTCGGTCCGGATGAAGCACCATAATGCGACGGTCGATCGTGCCGCGGGCGCTGGGGCGCTCAAGGCGGGGAATGTGGGCGTGCCATTCGCCTTCAGTGTGGCGCGGGATGTCGGTGGTGGTCATTTTAGGCGACGGGTGCGGGTGAAGCGGTGCAATTGATAACGGGACAGTTCAGTCAATGCGGCTTTCACGGTCAAGCCACCCGACAAAGCCGAAAGCGGTGACTGTCATGATAGCCACCGCGCCGATGGCAGCGGGCCAGCTTGAGCCTAGGTCGTGCAGGACGTAGGCGTTGAACGCGCAGAAAAGCGCGAGAGCGGAGAGCGGAATCACATTTGTCATTTCGTAGGTCCGTGGAAACGCCACGGGCGGTTAGTGTTCGCCATTTAATAAACGATAAAAATAGCGGTATCAACCTGTTTTTATCCCTATTTTTATCACGCAATCACGCCATACCAACGAGCTCGGGACGGGTTACAATGCGGGATGCCACGCCCATCAATCCCCCCCGACCAGCGGCGGCGAGCCGTTCAAATCACGCTCCCGCCCTCCCTCATCGCCGACGCCCGACAAGCCGGACTGAACCTGTCCCAGGTCGCTGAGACTGCCATCCGGGCAGCCGTGGCCCGTCGAAAAAAAGGGACTTGACCGCCCCGCTTTGTCGCGCAAAGTAAAGGCGCGAAGTCCAAGTGTCTGCCGCCCCGGCTGGAGAGATCCACCGGGGCGGTTTTTTGCCGTTGACTGGCCGCGAAAATCAGGGACGATTCAGCCATGAGGGAAAGACACCCCTTGGACACTATCTCAGCCCGCGACTGACCGCCGCCGACACCCCGCACCCGGCGCGCGACACCCCATAGCAGGGGACCGGGGAACCTGCCCCACCCGGTAACGTTCCGGCCCAGTCAGCCCGGCCCGAAGCCGGTCCCGCACGCCTAAGCAAGCCGAGGATCAGCCGGCCACGCTCCGGGACGCCGAGAACGCGGATTCAGCCCCCGCCGCCTCCCGACACCCAAAACGGGGAAGGGGGGGAAAGGGGGGGCAGGGGCAACGCATCCCGCGCTTGCGATTCCCGACGCCACGGCGAAAATGCCCCATGCCAGCACCCGCCGCCACCGGCTACGGTTTCCCGGCCGGCCCCATCGCCCGGAAGATCATCCCCCTCGTCCCGAAGATCATCGCCGAAGGTTGGACCGTCCGAAAACTCGCCGCCGAGATCGACATCGCGACTTCCACCGCGAAACGATACCTGAACCACATTCACGCACACCTCGCCGCCGAGTCCGAACCCCAGACCGCCACCATTGCGAATGACGCCGCTGCGGTGGCTCGCCGCGTCCAGGCGGCCAAGCTCGCCAGAGCCGAGCGGCTGGAGTCGGAGATTCAAGAGACGCTTGAGCGCATGGGCGATGGCTTCCTGAAGGTCAGCTACGATAAAGACGCGGGATTTGTCGAGAAGCGCTACGATTACGACGCGGCCGGCCGGGCCAAGCTCATCGCCGACCTGCTCCGAGCCGACGCGGTGCAGACGGAACTGTTGAAAGAGCTTTCCGGCCAAGCCCTGGCTGAAAAAGCCCTGCTCGCCAAGCTCAAGGGTGAGAGCATCGGGCAGGGATTCGGGAAGGCGATGATTGACGCCACGGCGATGGACCTGCGGGAGCAGGTATGGGACGCGGTGACGGTTCCGGCCGGCTCCGGTGATGACGCATCAGATGGCGACCTTCAGCCGGAGTAAGGCGGTCGGTCGGTTGCTGCCATTTTTCACCCGGAATCGGGCATTTTCAGGGGGATTTCTCCCGGAGCCGGGCTCCCGGCTTGGATCCGACCGGCCAGCGATCCGCCTTCACCGACCAGGGGCGAGGCACGACCGGCTCGGATGGGCGAGGGTGACGGCTGGCAGGCGGTGGCTGGTGCGCGGACCCGTCCCACCCCTCCCCCGGCCCCGCCCACCGCGCTGCCCTGCCAGTAATAATGGCACCCCGTAAAAATTCCCCCCATGTGTGGGGTTGCGAAACGGGATGGGCGTGGCACCTTTTGATTGACCCCGAGCAAGCGGCTGACGAGCGGGGTGGGATAAGTTCTCGGCGGACGCTCCAATTTTTCAGACGGCTATGATTTTCGGGCATCTATTTGCGGCGCAGCAGGTCGGGTTAATGGCAGGCATTGCGAACGATGCCGAAGACCGATCCCGGCAGATAGCTGAGGCGCGGTTGAATGCGATCCGGGCGAAGACTGGTCCGATGATGTTTGGGAGGCCGGTTGGCCGGAGTGTCCGATTTGATGTCTCTGATGCCGTGGAGGTGGGACGGGATTTTTACAGCCTGTTCCGGGAGCGGGCTGAGGAGTATCAGGACCGGGAGGAGTTGACCGATGAGGAGAAGGCGGTGGTGGCGATAGCTGCTGGGGTGCGGGTAGATTGGCGGCCGGACCTGTCGCATGGGACTGATCGGACGCGGTTCGTGATGACGACCGAGCCGTGTTCGGTGGTGAGGGTTGATGGCAGGTGGCGCGTTTTGGTGGCGTGTCCGCGTGAAGGGTCGGTGCCGTGGATCGACGTTGAGGCGGAGGCGGTCGAGTAGGCCGAAAAAATCGCGGGCCTGCGGCGTTATCGTTTCGAGGCGATGATGGAGGCGCGGCGGGTGCGTTCTCGGAGGCCGGGGCGGTTTTGGGGGTTTTGGGAGCGTGGGTTTTGGGGGGAGTGGGGGTTTGGGGAGGAGATGGGGAGGTAGGGTTTGATGAGGCCGCGTTCGATGGCGGTTTCGACGGCGCAGATGAGGGCGTCGAGGTCGTTGGGGGATTTGCCCTCGTTGCGGTCCCGCCAGTCGTCTTTGGGTTCGACGCGGGCGCGACCGGCTTGGATGAGTTTGATGCGGGTGGTGAGTTGGTAGGCGACGGCGTCTGAGATGCCGATGATGCGGCCTTGGCGGGCGAGAGAGGCGACCTGGGCGAACAGTTCGGTGGCGTGGTCGTAGTAGATGTCTCGGGCGAGGTTTTTGTGAGCGGCGGATGAGACTCGGCGGTCTGAGGATGGGCCTTGCCACATGATGCGGAGGATGCCGCGCGAGCCGTAGTCGCGGTCGATCTGGTCGGCTTGGGCGCCGCCTCCGGTGGCATCGACTCCGGCGTAGCGGAGGGGGATGGAGCGTTGGCGGAGGTAGGCGGTGAAGGCGGTGGAGATTTGGCCTGAGATGTCCCCGGCTTTGATGGAGATGGGGATTTTCCTTTCGTTGACGATGGCGATGCGGGTGACGCCATCGGGGCAGGGGCCGACGCGGCAGGCGACGGTGCAGCAGTCGTCGCGGCCTTCGGAGGGATCGAGACCGGCCACGTCGGTCCAGGTGTCGAATCGGACATCGGCGCCGGGCTGGAGGCAGCCGGCGTCTTCGAGGTCTTTGCGGGAAACGAAAGTGGCGACGGCGCCTTCGGGCGCCATGCGTCCCCGGCCTTGGGACCAGTATTCAAAGGAATCTTCGCCGGAGTTTTCGGCGATGGTCTGGAGGTGGTGGCGGTCGATGATGAGACCTTCGAGCGAGGTATCGGTGAGGGCGGGGGACCGGGCGCCATCGAGCACGATCACCTTGCCGTGGACGCCCCGGAAAGAGCGTTTCATTTCCCATTCGTCGGGTTCTTCCTCTTCGATGCGCTTGATGGTCATCGGAGGTTTCGGGATGGAAACCTTTCCGTCCGCTGAGAACCAAGATGCCGGGTTGAAGATGAACATTTCCTGATACTCCCCGACCGATCCAAGGTTGGAGAAAGCGGAGAGAACGGAGGTCGAACACTTCTGAGCCTCATCGACGATGAAACGGTTTCGCTTCTGGTGGGCGCCGACACGCTTCTTGAAGTCCTCGGCGGATTCCCCTTGCTCGGTCGAGTAACAGTGGATGCCGGCGCGTTTGCCTCCCGTGTTGTCCACCGTGTGAAGTCCGAGCGGCACCTGTTTGATGGTGCCGATCTTGAGCATGTCCGGGAGGAGGGAGTAATATTTGACGACGTTGCCCCAGGTTCGGTTCGGATGCTCCTTGGCAGGCGAGGTGACGAGACAGGTGTAGGTGACGGCCGGGGCGGGAAGGATATCCATGAGGGCGATCATGCCCATCGTGGTGGATTTGCCCGAGCCGGTGCAACCCCAGACGGCGCCAACCGGGGATTCGCACCAGAGTTCAATCATCCGCTCCGACCACGGGTTGATTCGGAACTGGTCCGGGGTGTAGAGCGTTCGGATCGCTCGGAGCATGAATTCCGTTTTCGTCACCATGTGCTTTCCGAGCCCTTCAGCCAGAACCGGGTCGCCGTGCCGGGCGTAGCAGAAAAGGTCGATGAGAGCGGGATGGGGGATATTCCAGACCTTGCCGTATTTCTGGATTCCTTTGGCGGTTTTCGGGTTCATGCTCTAGTTTCTACCGTGCAAATTGTGTCATTGTGCGCGCCGCCGTGGCAGACGAGCAATATTTCACGAATCTCGAATCCGTGTTTTTTTCCCATGCCGGAACTATTCCACCCAAAGCTAAGAACCGTTGCGGACGGAAGTAATATCTCGGCAATGGCAGATTTTACGCGCGAGTAAAGCGCCGCGTTCTGCGTTTCCTTCATGCCGCAACTGATCTCGGATTCCCGGTAACATTCACTGATCTGCCTTGGCGAATACGGCGGATCGAGAATGGCGAGGTCGCATTTCACGTTTTCGGCCATGAGCATTTTCAAAAACGCCTCGGCATCCATGTGAAAATCCGCGCTGGTGTTCGGATTGATGTCGTTGGTGAACGTCGCGAGCCTCGAATTTCGCGCGAATGGATCGACGGAAAATTGCGATCTCTCTGCGTATCTCGAAACTAGCTCGCTTATTGGCTTGATGGCGAACGTGTCTGGGCACGGCATCGCCCAACGTCGGGAGAAGGTTACAGGGTTCATGCGGGTGTCCGAAAATACGGCGAGCGTGGAAATTTGCGCTTGATTTTTGCGGCCACTCCCGCAAGACTGACCGCACGGGAGTAAAAGCCGCCCGCCAACGCCTCCGGTTGGTGACAGTTCGGGCGCACAGATAGGAGCGAAGCGCCGGCTCCGAGTTCGGGTCCCAACGGCTTTCCGTGACCGGGAAAGCAATCCACCGACCGGCCTTCATGGGCGCGGTCTAACCGAATCCCTATCTTTTACTCCGATGTCCAATACCACCGCTGGATGCGGGTCGCCGACTTGCAATCCGAAGAATGTCGCTCTGAACCTGTTCACCGAGCGCGGCCGAATTTCGCAAACCCTCTGGGAGCGAATCTCCGCTGAAAACCCCTTTCTCGGCGTCCTGGCTCCGACCAAGCAACCGTTCCCGTCCGGCACGGGCGAGACCATGACGCGCCGGATTCTCAACGTCCACAATCCCCGTGAGACCGACGTTCTCGGCTGGTCCCGCGTGGGCGGGGCGACTCCCGGCAACCCTGGCTATTCGCCGTGTTGCGTCACCTACAAGCCCATCCCCTACGGCGACCGATACGTTTCGGCCTGCCTTTACCAGGACGGCTGGAAATCCCCGACCTTCTGCGTGACCGATCTGGTGTTCAAGCATCAGTGGGAAGAGGTCTTGCAGCAGTTCGAGGAAACGATGGCGAACTGGACCCGTGGCATTTGGGGCAACTGGTCGGTGATGGCGTTCCAGTCGAATGTCACCTGCGCCACCCTCAACAGCGAATACGGGCTGCCCGAAGATCACGGCAAGTATCCGAACCCGCCGCCCACCAGTGTCCTGACCTTCCAGCACTGCGAGGAGTTCTACATGCGCCTCCAAGGCGTCGGTGCCGAACTGACCTCCGTTGCTCAGGGGTATCAGGTGATCTTCATCGGCTCTGAGCAGTTCCGAAAGCTCGAATACGAATACCTGAAGGACGCGGCCGATTTGGGCGCCCGCCACACCGAGCGCGCTGTCGATATGTGGTTCCCGTCACTGGGTCGGGTCAAAGCCATCGACAAGTTCATGTTCGTCATGTGCAAGTTCCCGCGCCGGTTCCGCGCCAAGCAGACCGGGGAAACGTGGGATGACTGCATCATCCCGCACAGCACCTACGTCCAGTCCACCCACGGGACGAACGAGGTCCGCAACCCGGACTACTACAACCGGAACATCGCGGTTTACGAGGAGATCCTGTTCTACAACATGGGCGCCGTGAACTGGCTGACTCCCCCGGAGCCGCTGTCCACGGGCCTTGGTGGTTTCCTCCGGCCGCAGAACTACGCTGGTGAGTTCATCCTGTTCAACCAGCCGACCGACTGCGATCCCAAGGGCAAGATGGGCACGTTCTACGCTGACTTCATGTCTGGCATGATCGCCAATTTCCCGGATCGCGCCCGCGCGGTTCTGGCGCTCGCCCAGCACAATGCCAGCTACGACGTGTGCCCGGAAGGCTGCATGACCGGCCAGACGGTGCGGGATGCCCGTTACCACGTCCTCGGCTGCGCTACGCTGCTCAACGGCAATCTCCAGTTGCTGGTCAAGGGCACTCTGCCCGAAACCTGCCCGGATGGCACCTCGCTGTTCGCGGTGGACAAGGCTGGCAACCGCTGGATCATCGACACCGTTCACGATTCGTCTGCCTACGCCGGCGACTCGATCAACACGGAAGGCGGCACCATCATCGAAGTCTCCTTCCCGGAGGACTACGAGGATGTCCAGAACTGCCGCACCGAATGCGACGGCTGGGATTACGTCACCTGCCTTTCGAGCCTGACGCCTTCCAGCGATCCGGTCCAATCGGGCTGCCAAGGCTGCTCGCCGAACACCGTGAGCGATGCCTGCACCTTCACGTTCGAGTTCGATTCCGTCGATGGACCTGTCACGCTGAAATCGGCCGCTGGTTCTACGTTGGTGACCTTCACCGACCCGGACAACGCGACGACCGTGGCGAGCAACATCCAAACCTACCTGACCGCCAACGGCGGGGGAACGGTGGCCGTCACGCTCGACGAGTTCCATTACGTCATCGTCATCACCGGAGCCGCTGCGGCGGGTCTGGCCGCACTCAAAGCCGGCGCCTACATCACCTATGACGGTGGGTTGGGCTACCCGGAAACCGTGGCCGCCCAAACCGGCGACTGCGACTAATCCTCGGCCTGGGGGCCGGGTTATGGGGGCTCCCGCTGTGGCGACACGGCGGGGGCCTTTCAGCCCGGCTGAAGGGCACCAACCAACCTCACCTCATGCCCCGACTCGCCGCCCTTTTTATTGCCGTTGCCCTCGCTCTCGCGGGATGCACTCAGGCCGAAATCATCGGCGGCGCCGGGTCACCCACGATCCGACTCACCCAGGTAGGCGGTCGGGTCAAAATCTCCGATCCCGTCACCGGCAACGAGGCGATTCGCGCGAACAACGAAAAGAGTTTTACCGATCTGACGACAACCATCGACAAGGCCGCAACCAAGGTCTTCGGCTGGAAGGTCTTCGACCGCGCTCTGGGCCGACTCGACACCCGCGACACCATCGAAGCTGCTGCCGCGCGCGATGCGGACGCCGCTGAACTGGCCCGACTCAATGCGGGCAATCAACACTCTCTCCAAGTCTTGGAGGCCGAACAGGCTTTCGAGCTGGAACAAGCCGCACTCCCGTAACCCAACCCGCTCCCCATGAAAGATAAGCTGCTGAAACTCATCGTCGGGAAGAATCTCCCGCATCTGGCGCGCGTCGCCATCACCGCCCTCGGAGCTTGGCTCCTCACGGGTGCGCTGTTCTCCCCTGACACCACGGCGCTTGATCCCGCGATTGGCGACGCCATCGCAGAAGTTCACGCCCCGAGCGCCGAGCAGGTGCGGGACGGTCTCGACATCGGCGAAATCTTCGGCGTGGTCGGTGGTACCTTCCTCATCTGGCTTTCGCGGTTCCTGTCCTATCTCCGGGGACGCAATTACGATTGGCTCGCCAACTGGCTGGGTCCGATCATCGGCCGCTCCCTGCCGTCTCTCTTGAGGGCTGGCATGACCGTGCTGGCTGCCGCTTTCGCCCGGTTCACGGCTCAGCCCGAACTGGCGCCGGAGGCATTCGCGCAAATGCCAGCGGCCACCGCCATCGGCGCCGTGCTGTTGGTGATCGCCAACAACGTGTTTTCGGCCAGTGAGGACGCGAAGCGCAACCCCGTCTTGGCGACTCCGACCTACCCCATCGACGAGCGATGAACCAAGCCGCCATCAAGGAAATGCAGCGTCGCGTCGGGCTCTCCGGCGCTGACGTTGACGGCTTTTGGGCGCCGAAATCCATCGCGGCGTGCCAGCGTCACCTGAAAGGCATGATGCCCGCAAACCGATTCCCGACCCAAGCGGAAGTCCAGCGGGGCACCTCGGTTTTTGGTCGGAACGGCGAGCCCAATGGCTACGAGCCGCCCAGCCGGTCGATCCGGCTGCCGTTCGTCCTGCACCTGTATGGCGACGCATCCAAGCCTGTGCCGACTTTGGCGCCCCATGAGAAGGTCGCCGATTCTCTGCTGTGCGTGTTCCAACGCCTCGCAGAAGCCTACCCGACAAAGGAGGAGCGGAAAGCCGCTGGCATCCTTGATTACTACGGGCTCTACAACCCGCGTCCTATGCGCGGCGGCTCTGCGTGGTCAATGCACGCTTGGAAAATCGCCATCGACCTCGACGCGGCCCGCAACGGGAATGTCACCCATTGGCCCAGCCGGGCCGTCATGCCGCTGGCAGTCATGGAATGCTTTGCGCGCGAGGGCTGGTTGCCAGCCGGCGCGTTCTGGTCCCGCGATGCGATGCACTTCCAAGCCACCCGCCCATGATCCCGCTGATTCTCGCCGCTGCCGCCGACGCTCATACGCCTACGAATTGGGGCGTCATTGTCGCCATCGCCTCGTTTGCGATCAACACGCTGGCCGTTGTCATCGGCGCGACGTTGGGCGTTTCCAAGCTGCGAGAATCCAGCGCCCTGATTTCCCAATCAGTCGGGCACCTCAAGGAAGCCGTCACCAAGCTCGATTCGTCAGTGGTCGAAATCTTCGGCCACACCCGCGACCACGGCGAGCGCATCGCCCGCCTCGAAGCCCAATCGAAATGATCGCCACCCGCCAGAAGGTCGCCAAGACCCATCGAATCGACGCGGTAGCCGACCGCGCTTTCTACCCGCGCGCGTCCGTGAACGGCGCTCCGCTGGCGGTGGTGGCGTGTCACTTCAACTTCGCCGGCTTCAAGCGGAACGTGTCCAACTTGCTGCGGTTCCTCCGCGAAATGGACATGGCCGAAATCCCGGTCTTTGGCGTCGAAGCCATCGCCCCCGGCACGGCGGGCACCATGACGCGCAACTCGCGCTGGCGGACCGTTGGCGTGAATCGGCGGGGGCTGATGTTCCAGAAAGAAGCCCTGCTCAATGCGGCGGTTCGGATGGTCCCGGAGGACATCCCTTACATCGCCGTGGTGGACGCCGACGTTCGCTTTGACTCGACGGACTGGCGCGACCGAGCGGTGGCGCAACTAGCCCAAACGCCAGCCATTCAGCCGTTTCACGGGTGCATCTGGACCGACGAAGCCGGGCGCGTGGAGCGGTCCCGCCGCGCGGCTGCCGCTGCCGGGTTGGATTCGACCTGGATTGGACACCCCGGCTTTGCGTGGGCCTTTGAGCGTTCCTTTTTCGATGAGGTCGGGCTTTACCCGTGGGCGGTCACCGGCTCCGGCGATACCGCTTTGACGGTCGGGCTGATGGATCTGGAGATTGAGACCTTCCAGATTTGCCGCAACGCGGTCGGGCGCCTGAATTTCAAGCTGTTCCGCGCGTGGAAAGACCGGGCTCAGGAATGGCTTGCCGGGCGTGTCGTTGGCTTCATCGAAGGCGACGTTTGGCACGAATGGCATGGCACTTGGGACGATCGCCAATACGCGCCGCGCCATGAACTGATGGCAAAGATCGACGTTCAAAAAGACTGCCGGATGACCGAAGCCGGTTGGATCGAATGGACCGACGCGGCCCCGCCGCAAGTGTCGGTCGCGATGGCGAACTACTTCCGCTCCAGAAAGGAGGATGGGAAATGAGCTTGGCGGATCGGCTCACGTTCACCTCCGATTGGGTGTCTTGGCAAACCGCCAAGTGGATGACTCATCTGGAGCATCTGGTTGGACAGCCGCACGTTCACGGGCTGGAGATTGGCGTTTACGAAGGGCGCTCGTCTCTCTGGTGGCTCGAAAACATTCTGACCGGACCGGGATCGACCCTCACCGGGATTGAGCCGTGCCGCGCCTTCATTGAACCGAATCTCAAGGTCATGCGCGAGGCGGGGATTTCTGAGAACCGCTACTACGTCCATTTCGGGATGGCGCAATCCGTCTTGGCCGGCCGGCCGCTGGATGCGCGCAAGTTCGATTTCGCCTACATCGACGGCGGGAAGGAAGCCGATTGCGTCCTTCAAAACTCCGTCCTGACTTGGCTTCACCTCGCGCCCGGCGCCATTCTCATTTGGGACGATTACCAGTGGGAATGGAAACCGGACAATCCCGGTCCCGAACTGAAACCCGACCAACTGCCGCGCGTCGGGATCGACGCTTTCCTGTCTGCTCACGCTGGCCGTTACGAAGAGCTTCATCGCGGCTGGCAAATCATCATCCGCAAGCTATGACCACGATCACCGTTGCCATCACCTCGACTCGCCCCGGCTGTCCGCCGACCGAGTGCTACCAGCAAGGTGCCGCCGTCGCGGTCCGGCTGAAAGACAGTGCCGCCAGCAAGAGCCGCGATGGAGCGGGCTGGATCATCGGAACGCTGTCTCAGGACGCTACTCCCATCTCTCAGATTGGAGCGACCGATTGGGTGTATGTCTTCAATTTCGACGAAGATCAGTTCACCGACGCCGTGAACGAGGGCGAGGTGTCCGCCCCTGTGGCGACCGATTTGCAAAGCGTCTGCTGCCTCAAATGCGGCGACCTCATGGTTCTCGAAAAGCTGGCCGCGATCCGCACCACGGCGCTTCAAATCGAGAGCTTCCGCATCTTCGATGAAGAGATTGTCGAATCCGTCACCCGGCTCTTTCGGATGCATTCGGCCATCGAAATCGTCCGCATCGAAGCATCGTGCGAGGAACACATCGCCTATGGCGAAGAGCCTCAGCCGGTCAATCTGGCGTTTGAAAAGACCGCCGCTCAACAGACCGGCCCGTTCTCGGCCATCGCCGGCGCCACGATGTCGATTGACCCGAGCGCCGACACCCCATTGACCGCCGCGCTCGATTTCCCGGTCCCGCTGGAGCTGGACGGGGGCGCCGCTTTTGCCGTCTCCGTGACCGGCGACGATCTCGCCAATCACATCGGCCTCGAAGTCCACATTCATTTCCGCATCATCCCTGATTGACATGAGCACCATCCGAAATCTCTCCTCCGCTGGGTGCGGCTGCTCCGGCAGTGTGCCGGTCCGGCCGGACAATCTCGTTATCGCGTCTCAGGGCTCGATGATCGTTCAAGCGCCCTGCGCGGAAGGCTGCTCCCCGCCCTCCACGTCGGCCATCTCGGCCATCCAGCAAGCTCCCGCCGCAACGAATGGAATCCTCACCAACCCATGCGTTCAGCAGACGTTCGTTGTTTCGGCGATCAACAAGCCGGGCCAGTTCTTTGCCACCGCGGCGTCGCAATGGGCTGTGCCGGGCGCGTTCGCCTACTTCGACGGGTTCGGCCATCTCCAGATTACCGGGGTGTCTGGCAACGTGGTGTCCTACATCAACATCACCGTGGAGCCGGGGACGCAAATCCTTGCCGGGAAATGCTTTGGCGTCGCCATGCCGACCCCGAATGTCGCCACCGACGATGAAGGAGAGGTAGTCACCATCGACACCGCCTCAACCCTCGATGCCATCTACGGGGAGGAGGGCAACCAGCAACGGCGAATCCTCCCGGTCGATGGGCAAATTCTCTTTGGATGCGGCGGGAAATGGAATCGGCGCGCGGCTGGCCTCATGTTCTACCCGACCGCCCGGACGCTCCTTACGTCCTTCACCGGCAACATCGGCGCGAAGTCCGGCACGCTCAACTTTTCCGGGCTGCCGTCCTCGACGGTCCAACAATGCGCCCTGGGCCTGTTCGCATCGGTCGATGTCGATGCCGTCTTTGTGAAAACGACATCGGCGGACGGTCCGAAAGGCACGGTTTCCATCAACGGCGCGGACACCCTCTATGTGGTCGCCACCAACGGCACGCACGGCGAGAACGCGCGCAACGTCATGGTCAACATCGGCAAGGGCAACACGTCGGTCCCGTGTGCGCTTGGCCAATTCGCGTCGCTGTCCTACGGCACCGGCACCGTCACCGTGAACTTCTACCTCAACGGCTACTGGTATTGAAAATCAACGCCATAACGCTCCTGCGGGGAAATCTGGTTCTCGCCAATCAGGTCGGCCGGAATGTCCCGGACGGGATCAATCGGCACGTCATGGTTGCGCCGACCGGGTTTGATTGGGTTGGCGCCATCGCCGGACCGGCTTTCCAAACGTCCGCCAAGCCGGGCACGCTGGAGCATTCGCAAGCCAAGTGCGATTTCATCGCCGGGCTCTACAACGAACACCTGCGGGATCTCACCGAAGACGCGGATGCGGTTCTCATCTGGGAGGACGACATCAAGCCTCCGGGCGACGGCCTATCGAAACTTGCCACCGCGCTCAGTAACTTGGGGAACAACGTCGGCGCCGTGGTGTCGGCCTACCCCCAGTATGGCGACCCGGAACGGGCCTGCCTGTGGGGGCGTCCCTACGACGAAAGCATGGCGATGACGGATCTCCCTGAGTTCCCGTTCGAGGTCTTTCGCGGCGGGACCGGGTTCGCGCTGTTCGATGCGCGGGCCTTGCGCTCCGCTCTCCCGCTGACCCGCGACCGCGAGGGCGTGGATTGGTGTTTGCCGCTGGCCCGAAAGCTGGCCGATCTCGGCTGGAAAACCTACTGCCATGGCGCGGTTCGATGCGCCCATCTCGACACCTGATGGAAGGCTACAAGACAGACGGCTGGCGGACGTTCTCAGGCGGCATGAGAATGGCCGATGGGGCGCGCTCGGCTATCGGTCCCGATCAGGCTGAAATCCTCGTCAACGCGACCGTTCGACGCGGGCGGGTAGAACCTCGCCCGGCCATCCATGTTGAGCCGCTGGCGTTCCGTGGGCGCCGGGCGCAAGCCATCTTCGAGCGAGGGCAATTCCAAGCCGCCGCCTTCTATGACTCCCCGGCCGGTCCCCGGTTGGTGATTGTCTCGGACGGGCACATTCTGAGTTTCGATCCCGAATCCAAGCTGATGCGGCTGATTTCGCCGAACAACCGACAGGTGTTCCCGAAGCTCAACCGGCAGGCGTGGCTTTGCCAGCGGAGCCGCTGGATGGTCGCGCAATGCGGGGGATCGCCACCGGCCATCATCGAGGGCGACCGCGTGCGGATCGAAACCGACGCCTACAACGGCGTGCCGGCCGGCGCCATGATGGCGGACGGGTGGAATCGGCTGGTTGTGGTCGCTGCGGATCGGCGGCGAATCTTCCTCTCCGATCACGAATACGACCCGACCACAAACCCGCTGCGGTTCACTGACGATGCGACCTATTTCAAAAATGCCCGGTATTTTGAAATGCCGCGTGCCCTTGGTGAAGTCCGAGCCGTGACCTTTGCGCCCTCGTTCAACAATCAGGACGATTGGGGACCTCTCTTGGTGTTCGGGGCAAACGGCACCCGGGCGTTTCAGCTTCAAGTCCCGCGCGAGAACTGGGTTGACCAGGACATCGCTGCGACCGTGCTGCCGTCGATCGGTGGCATTGCTCAGGGCGCGCAGGTCGCGCGGGGCAATGACCTCGTTTTTTCCGACGACAGGGGCCGGATTCAGACCTTCAAAGCGGCAATCACCGGGCGCGACGATGTTCGGCTCCGTCCCGCCGATCAAGCCGTCTGGCCGCTCTACCGGAGCGAGGATTCCCGGCTCCGCGCGCACCGCTCGGCGGTCCGGTTCGATGATCGCATCATCACGACGATTTGGCCCGAGTCGGTTTCGCTCGCCAACGGGCGCCGTCCCGTCCGCCATCGCGGCATGGTGGTGATGGAGGAAGATCACCTTTCCGAGCGGCCCTTTGTTTGGGCGGGGCTTTGGACGGGCATTTTTCCCGTCTCACTGGTAACCGGCGCCGGGTGCTGTTGGGCGATCTCGTTGGATCCCGATGGCGTTCACCGAATCTACCGCATCACGACGGAAGCCGGTCCCGATCTCATGCCGGAGCCGCGCCGTGTGCCGTGGTGGCTCGTTCCCCGGTGGACCGATCACGGCAATCCGTTTGCGCTCAAGAACGTGGCGAGCGCGGCGATCGACCTCGACCGGGCGCGCGGGCGGGTGTCCATCCAAGGATGGTGGCAGACTGCCGGCGATCAACCCAGGCAATGGTTCACCCACGAACAGGCGTCCCCTGACTGCCTCGCCTTCCGTGACTGCGGCATCATCGCCGAAGTCGCCGACGCCGGGGCGCCGCGCTTCAACCTCCCGGCGCCGCCGCTCGACCGCGCCGCGCACTTCTCCCGCCCGTGGCTCCGCTTCACCGGCCACGCTGCCGTCGAACAGGGCTGGGTGCTGGCGTCCGTCACCGCTGGCAATCAGGACGCATCGAATCAATGCGCGGTCCCGACCGTGGCGCGCGGTGAACTCGCGCCGTGCGAACCGGCTTGGTGGGAAGGCCATTCGCGGGAATTGCCGATCGACACCCAACTGCCCGTAGAACTCTGCCCGAACTGATATGCCCGAACATCCTCTATTCTCCGGCGCCGGTCTGACAGGGCTTTTCCAAGCCACAATGGCGCTCCCGCCATTCCTTCCGGGAACGTGCATCCGTTCGCTCGAAGAACTGCGGGCGTGGCTCGAAAAGACCGACATTCAAATCGTGGCGCGGGACGGAAACCTGTTCGCCTACTCTGCCGGGACGCTCGACGGCGCCGTGCCGGATGACCGCGACAAGCCGCGAATCCTGTTCGATTCCCAAGGGCGCTACCTGGGCCTCGCGCTCTACATTCCCGACGTTCAAAACTGGAGCCTGCCGGGCGTGCCGGGCGAACTGAAAACCGTTGTGCGGTCCGAGTCCACCGTGGCGGAGGACATGGAAGCGAAGTGCCTGTTCGGCTGGTTTCTCTGCGACGGATCGACCGGGGGCGCTCCCGATCTCCGGCCCGTCACCCAAACCGTCACCGTGGACGTCGGGACGGTCGGCAGTCCGAACGTGAAAACGTCCGCCCCATTCACTCCGACGCCTTCCCCGTTCTTCTCTGGCACCGCGCCGGATTGGGACATCTACACCGTCTGCAAGCTCGCCTGACATGATCTCCCGCGTCTCCGATGCCCTTCCCGAAATCGCCCGCTTTGTCGGCGGCGGTGGCGTTGATCCGCGCTGTGAGCCGGGGCGGTCGAAAGCCATCGACGCGCTGAACCGGGCGACGCGGTTTCTCATCGACGAAGGCGAATGGGAAGGCACTGACGTTGAAATCTGCCTGACGGTGGACAAGTGCTGTCTGACGCTCGACGAGCGTTTTGCCGCGCTGCGATCGGTCCGCATCCGCAACGGTGGGCGCCGGCTGGAAATCTGGGGGCGCAACTTCAAATACGTGGACAGCGGACCGGGAGAGCTCGATTGCTGCGGCCCGTGCATTTCCCAAGTCGTTGACCTTGGGGACGGCTACGCCCTGCACCGCGATCTCCCGCGCGCGATGCACATCACCGCGTGGAGCGACAAGGTCGAAGCGTCGGAAGCCTGTTTGCAGATTCGGGGCACCGACACCAACGGGAAGGAGATTCTTCGACAAATCCCGATCCGCCATTCCCACGGGCAGGACGGACGGCCACCGGCCTTCACGCCAGCCGATGCGGACTGGTGGACTGACGGCCGATACGCTGATGTCTCCGAACTGCGGAAACCGCGCACCGAAGGCTACGTTTACGTCTATGCCTACGATCCGGCCACGGGTGACCTTTGCTGGCTCACCACATTGCGCCCGGATACGATCTCTCCGAGTCATCGCCGCTACATGATCCCTGGAGGCGAGGGGGGCAATGCCTGTTGCGAGAACGGCGTGATTGCCCGCGTTTCCTGCCGCTACGTCCCCGTCCACCGGGAGGATGACATTCTCCTCATTCAGAATGTCGAAGCCCTCAACTCGATGGTGCAGGCTTTCGCGGCCAAAGACCGGGGGGACATTCAGCAGTACGAGTTCAACAAGAACTCGGCCATCAGCCGGCTCAAGCGGCAAATCGAAAAACGTGACAAGGGCACCAAGGCGGGTGTTTCCCTGCTGAAAGGCGGCTCTCCGCTCCGGCGCAACTACTCTGGGCGCGCGGGCACGGGCGGCTTCCGGGGCCACGGTGGCAATGGCGCGGGCGGCGCGGGCGGCGATTGCTGCGACACCACCGACGCCACGCAGGTTGTGCCGTGCGTCGGGGCGCCGGTTTCCTACGGCCGCGACGGCACCGATGGGCTCAACGGTTGGACCGCTGCCCTGGCGGTGGTTGCCGATGGCGAGCGCCGGGTGCAACGGGTTGTCGGATGGTTCGGCGGCACCGGCACCGCGCCGGAATCCGGGCTCTACGTCGGCGAGGACGGCTTTGTCTCCGACATCGCGGAGGCCACGGACATTCGCGGCGAGGCTGGTAGCGGCGGCGGAGGCGGCGGGTCCGGCACCGTGACGAGCGTTGGACTGACCGCGAGCAACGGCATTGTCGCCACGGGCGGGCCGATCACCTCAAGCGGCACCTTCACCATCACGGTGAACGCCAACGCGCTGAAAACGCACCTCTCGTTGGATGCGGTCGAAAACACCGCGCTTTCGACTTGGACCGGCTCGGCGAACATTGCCACGGTTGGAACGATCACCTCGGGAACGTGGGGAGGAACCGCCATCGCGGTGAACAAAGGTGGGACTGGCGCGACCGACGCGGCCACCGCCCGGACCAACCTGGGGCTGGAAATCGGTTCCAACGTCCAAGCCTATGACGCGGGCCTGACCTCGCTGGCGGGCGCGTCCACTACCGACCGGATTTACTACCTCTCCGCACCGGATACGTGGAGCACCGTAACGGTCGGCTCCGGGCTTTCTTTCACGGCTGGCACCCTTTCGGCGACTGGCGGCGGTGGCGGAATCTCGGACGGGAACAAGGGCGATATCACCGTTTCGTCGTCTGGCGCCGTTTGGACGATCAACGCGGGCGCCGTCGATCTGACAACCGACGTGTCGAACGTGCTCCCGGTAGCCAATGGGGGAACTGGGGTATTTGCGCTGGGCACCGGAGTTGCCGCCGCCTTCCCGCTGAACGCGACCGGATCAGGTGGTTTCGTCCGCGCCACCTCGCCGACTTTGGTGACTCCCAACCTTGGGACGCCGGCCAGCGGCACCTTGACGAACTGCACCGGGCTGCCGCTGACAACTGGCGTCACCGGGGATTTGCCGCTCTCGAACTTGGCGCCCTCTGCCAATGCGTCCCGGCTTCTTGGGCGCCGGTCCGCTTCAGCCGGAGATTGGGAGCCGATCACGCTTGGCACCGGGCTTTCAATGTCGAGTTCGGTTCTCTCTGTCAGCTTGGCAATTTCCGACGTCACCGGATTGGCGTCTGGGATGGCAGGGTTCCTCGGCAACGGACTTCCGGCGAGCCTTTACGCTGCCATGCCGGGCGGAACAACCGGGTCTGGCGGCGCTCTCGTTTTCTCATCGTCCCCGTCTCTGACAACGCCGACTTTCGTTTCTCCGACCTTGGGCACCCCGGCGAGCGGGACGCTCACGAATTGCACCGGGCTGCCGCTGGCGGGACTGGTGAACGCTTCGGCTGCGACGCGGATCATTGGGCGGGGCAGCGCGAGCGGCGCGGGCGCGTGGCAGGAACTTACGATTGGCGCCGGGCTCACAATGACCGGCACCGTGCTTTCCGCAAGCGGGAGCGCCGGGAACAACTTTACGACCATCGCGGTTTCGGGGCAATCCGATGTCGTCGCCGACTCGGCAAACGACACGCTGACCTTGGCGGCTGGCTCCGGCATCTCCATCACGACCAACGCCAGCACGGACACGATCACCATCACGGCGACCGGAGGCGGTGGGGTGTCCGATGGCGACAAGGGCGACATCACGGTTTCGGGATCGGGCGCAACTTGGACGATCGACAATGCGGTTGTGTCCAACGCCAAGCTGGCGACCGTGGCAACCTCGACGATCAAAGGGCGGGCGACGGCAGGCACGGGAGCGCCGGAGGACCTTTCCGCGTCTCAGGTTCGGACCATCCTCAACGTGGCGGAGGGCGCCGATGTCACCAACGCAACGACGGTCGGGACCGCCATTCACGGAGCGACCGGCAAGACGACTCCGGTTGACGCGGACACGATGCCGCTGATCGACTCCGCAGCGTCGAACGTCCTCAAAAAAGTGACGTGGGCGAACATCAAGGCCACGCTCAAGAGCTATTTCGATACCCTCTACCGGAGCGTTTCCACGGCGATCAATCTGGCGTCCGATGTCACCGGGGACCTTCCCCTTTCCAATCTCGCCCAGGCTTCTGCTGGCAGCCGCATCTTGGGGCGCGGGGACTCGGGCGCGGGCGACTTCCAAGAACTGACGCTCGGATCGGGACTCGCGATCACGGGCACGGTCCTGTCTGCCACCGGGGGCGGCGGGGGAATCTCCGATGGCGACACGCTTTCAACCGGGCTGACCTTCCCGAACACGGGGCTGCGGTTGCTCGACACGAACGCGAGCCACTATCTCACGTTGAAGGTCAACGAGGATTTGACCGCCAATCGGACGCTCAACATCATTCTTGGAGACGATAGCCGGACGCTGGAGCTTGGCGCCACGCTGACAGTTGGCAGCGCCACCACCTTGAGCGGCGGGACGCACTCAGGTACCAACACCGGCGATGTCGCGCTGGCCGGATCGCTCGACTACATCACGATCTCGGGGCAAACGATCACGCGAAACCCCATCGACCTTGCAACCGATGTCACCGGCACCTTGCCGCTGAACCGTGGCGGCACCGGGGGCAAATACTACCTTCAGGCTTCGCTATCGGCTTTCGGGGTGAACATCGCCACCGGGTCCAAGGTCGCGATTCTCCGGGTGCCGCAAGCGGGCACGATCACCGGAATCGTCATCGACTGCGATCCTGCCAACGAGCCTTCGGCCACGGCGGTCCGCGTGGACCTCAACACGGTTGACCGCTCGACCGGCGCGGCCACCTCGGTCTTGTCTGCCGTGGCGGAAATTGCCACCTCTGGCAACACGGGCACCGGCACCGTTTCCGGCTCGCCCTCTGTCGCCGCTGGCGACCTTCTCTCTCTCGACATCGACCAAGGCAGCGACGGGCGCGGGCTCATCGCCACCATCGAAATCACCACTACCTAACGCCATGATTAATCCAACAACGAATGTCGATCCCGACACCGACCGCTTTGCCATCGTCCGAATTTCGACGGGGCAAATCATCAACATCAATGCCGCGTGGCCCGTTCTCGACGGCGGGCCGATCGTCGGGGGCAATCCCGATCTGGCCTACTACGTGCGCCGCGAAGCATCGAATCCTGATGTCGATCACCGCTACACGATCCAGACCGAATGGCAGCTTCAAGCCTACGCCCCGGAGCCACCGGAGGGACACCCGGCTGGTCAGTATCTCCAAGTCAAGACGCCGATGAAGCTGCCCGCCGAAGAACTGAAACGGCAAGTGGAGAGCTATTTCCAAGACCTCATTTCCCAATGGTTCCCCGCTGGCAATGACCCGGCGAAGATCATCGAAGTCGCGTCGGCTCTTTCCCGGAAGTCGCGTGGCTCGGTGCTGACCTCCGGCCAAACCGCCCTGCTCGCCGAATTTGAGGCGCTCGGTGATACGGTCGAACAGAACCGCGCTCGTATGGATGAGCTTTTTGCCGCGATTGACGGGGACGCTGACTATGACATCGAAGAGGGCTGGACCGCGCCGACGCCTCTCCCGTGAAAACCCGCCGCCAACTGCCACGGCTCTACTACCCGCGAATGAACGTCATCCGCCAACTGCGTCCGGTTTTGCCCGGTGGCGCGTCCAGCTTCCCGACGCTGGCGGCCACCGCAACCACGGCCATTGGCTCCAACACGACATCGCACGTGGTGAACCTGCCGGCCGGCATTGCCAACGGCGACCTGCTGCTCATGTGGTTCCGCACCGGGAACACCACTACCCCGCACACAGCGCCGAGCGGCTGGACAGAGTTCCAGACAAACAGCGTGACATCCGGTCGCACGACGTTGTTTTGGCGGGTGTCTGACGGCTCCGATGGCTCGACGGCGACCGTGACATCAACCAACGCCCGCAGGAGCGCGGCCATCGTCATGCGGATAACAGGGCAAGCGGCATCGTCGCCGATTCAGGCTGGCGCGTTTTCGTCGTCATACGATCCCGATTCGCTCACCGCGAGCGGTGGCAGCGCGAAATACCTGTGGCTGGCAATGTGTTCCTCCCGGCAGACCATCGACATCACCGCCGCGCCCACCAACTTCACCGGGCTGGTTGTCGCATCGTCCACAACGCTCGGAGGGACGAACGTCTTGGAAGTCGTCATGGCGATTGCCAGCCGACAGTTTGAAACGGCGACCCAAGACCCTGACGCTTTCACCGCAGCATCCAACAACATCCCCATGTCGCTCTGCGTCCTCATCAAACCCCTCTGATGGAATCCATTCGACCAGCCGAAATCGCAGACCGCGACCTATTGGTGGACGCCTACCTGGAAATGCTCCGATGGCTCGACGGGCAGGATTACCACATCCTGCCAACGCCGGAGAATGCCGAGACCATCGTTGACGACGTTTTCCTGCCAGCCATCGCCGAAAACCGCTCGGGAATTGCCATTGTTGAAATCGACGGAGAGCCGGCCGCGTTCCTGTTCTGGATCATCGAAAGCCTGCCGTTGGCGGTCCGGCGCTTGTCAGCTACCAGCTACGGGCAATGGGTGAGGCCCGGTTTTCGTGGTCGGGATCTGGTCGCCCGAATGGTCTATTCGGTGGCCGCAAATTTCAGAAACCTCGGAGTGGGACAGGTGCTCGATATGGTGCATGTTCCCGAAGCCCTCCCGGCTGCCAGTGCGGCGGGGTTCCGGGCGAATCCAAAAATCGTTGTCCTCGAACTTACCTGACCTATGGCATGGGGCGCTGTAATCGGCTTGGCTGTCAACGCGTGGTCTAACAACCGCGAGAAGAAAGCGCGCGAGAAAGCCCAACGCGAATCGGCGAAGGCCCTCGACGTGAAGGCTCAGGCGAAACGCTTGGGCGTTTCCATGAATGACGTTTTCGGCTCCCGGTTGGAGCCGCCCGCGTTCGAGTTCTCGGAGGATGACATCTACCGCATCACCGAGCGGCTGGCCCGGTTCAACGCCGGGCGCGGGAGCGATCTCGCCAACCAGACCGCCGCGAAGGTCAATGCCTCCACGGTCGATCAACTCGAAGCCGCGATGTCCTCGCTTTTCGGCGGGGGCGGAGCGTTCGAGCGGCAGCGGACGGCGACGAACGAATCGGTCGAACAGATGCTCGCCGGCCGGCTCTCTCCGTCCACGGAACGCGCCCTAGGGCGGCGAGCGATTCGGGGCGGCGCCAGCGCACTCGGACCGGGCGCGGTCGAAGATCAATACGTCGGCTATCTGGGACTGACCACGGAGGATGTCGTTTCGCGCGGGCAGGAGGTTTACCGCTCGCTCTACTCGACCTACCGGCAAGCGCTCCCGCTCGTCACCGGCGCCGACATGATGCCCTACACCACGATGCAGCCCGCGCAGGGCGTCAACTTCGCGTTCCAATCGGCCGTCGCCCAATACGAGGCGGGCATGAACATGGCGCTCGCCGAAGCCGCTCCCGATCCTGTGGCGTCCGGCATGATGCTGGCCGAAATGCGACGCTCCGGGGCGCTCACGGGGATGCAGCTTCAAAGCGATCTGGCGAGCGCGGCCAGCATAGCTTCGCTCGGGCAGGACGCGGCTGGAATCTATACCGGCTACAAGACCGCTCAGGACGCGCAACGCAGAATCGACTACGGCAACCTCGGGGGCGTAGTCAGCCGAATCTAACGCCATGGCTCTACCGATCATCAATCCAGCAACCCGGCCCATCGACTACGTGGGCGCGGCGCTTGAAGCGTTTTCCCAGGTGTCCGGCGAGTTCCGCGCCGACCGGCAAATGGGGATGCAGGAACGCGAAACCGCTCAGCGGATGGGGATGCGGCAAAAGGAAAGCATCTTGAGCGATGCGCGGACGCGCGAAGAGTTGATTGATACCGCGATCCAGCGCCGATACGCCGAAGAGGATCAGCGGATGCAAATCGAGAAGTTCCAATTCGAGATGAGCGAAGCCGCGTGGGAGCGCGAGAACATCGCCCCGCTGGAAATGGACGTGCTTCGGACGCGTGCCGACGCCAACCGGGCGCTCGCCGAATCCCGCCGCTATCAGGTCAACACGGAGGGCCAGCTTCAAGGCCAGTTCGGGCAGGAGTTCAACGCCGTGAACGGGCTCATCAACGATCTGCGCCAAGGCCCGGCAGAGGGCGAGGACGAAGCCGCCTACCTGGAGCGCGTCCGAACCGCCAACGCGGCCCTGTCCAATCTCGACAAGACGTGGGGCAAGGTGAAGAATCCCGCCGTTCCGAGCGCGCTGGCAGGCGCGAAATCCCTGCTCTACTCGACGCCGGGGTATCGGCTTTTGCAGGACCGCGACGACTTGGCGACTGCCGACGAGCGCGCGATGAAAGCGGAGCGCCGGCAAGCGGCGATGATCGCCATGCTGCCTTTCCGCTCTGACGCGGACAAAGACAAGTGGATGAGCCAGAATCGCAGCCGGCTGGATGCGTGGATGAAACTCGACGACGACACTTTTGGGACCGCGATCAAAGCCGAAGCCGACCGGCTCAAAGATGACCCGGAATACGGAAAGGCGGCATCGGCAACCGTTGATCTGGTCGCCAAGCGCGCCATGGAGCGGGACATTCAAGAGGCGGAAATCGCCGTGATCGCCGCGCGGAGAAAAATCGAAGCGCCGGGAACGGCGCCTCTGGATCGAATCCAAGCCGAAACCGATCTCCGAGTTGCCCAGGACACATTGGACTTCCTGCGGCGCCGCGCGAATCCCGGAGCTCAATCGGTGCTCGACCGAGCGCGAGCCATGCCGGTCCCACGGTCCCCAGGGCAAGTCCGAGCCGCCGCGCGGGCTGCCGATCCGCTAGAGTTCACTCCGCCCGGCACGGGAGCCGCCCCGCAACCGACCGCCGATCCCGCCGCTTCCCAACCCGTTTTCGATCCCTTTGAATGACTCCGGCAACGTCCCGCCCAATGTCGGCCTCCGAGTTCTTCGCGAGCCCGAAATTCGCCACGGCTTCCACGGAACAACGGCTGGCCGCGCTCGACAAATGGGCGGCTCATGCCAGCTCGTGGACCCAAGCCAACAACCCGAATTGGACGCCCCGAAGCCGCGCAAAGGAAACCGCCAAGATTCAACAAATGCGCCGCGCCATCATCGAGGGCAAGCGCATCAGCGAAAGCGCCGGGGAGGTGGTGCGCGATGTCGGCGTGAGCATGGCAGCTTCCGGGCTCTCAATGGCCGCTGGCGCCGCTGCCACGGTCAACCCGCTTCTCGGGGATACGCGAGACATCGGAGACATCGGCGCCGTTCTCGGTGATGGCGTGACCCGGATTCTCGACCGGGTAGGCGAGCGCCGCGAAACGACCGCGCCAGATGAGGTCGAACGGCTCGCCGCCGAAGGCTTTACGCCCCGGCAAAAAACCATCGTCACGGGACCGGGCGCCGCGCCGACCATCACCAAGAGCGTTGATCGGCGGGAAAAGCTGGACCGTTCCCTGGCAGAGTTCAAAGCCGCTCTCGACACCGGGGAGTTTCCCGAAGAACCGGGGCAGTTCATCGACTGGCTGAAAGAGCGCAACGTCGGGATTCTCCGCGAGGCTGCCCGCTACAATGACGAAGCCGACCCGGAACTTTACACCGACCAGACGACGCGGCGATTCGACAAGGATCTGGGGTTGCAGGGGCTTTTGGCAGCCTACACCGCGACCCGCAACGAGGCGCTGTTTGGCGAAATCGCTGGGCGCTTGGTCAAGTCGATGGCGCGCGAGCAAGCCGATCAGGCCACGGATCGGACCATCGCGGAAAGCAGCGGGGTTCTCGGAGAAATCCGCGACAAGGGCGCGACGCTCGACGGACCGCTGGCCGGACCGCTCCGGGCGCTTCTCAGCGCAGAGGGCATTTCGGATGCCGCATTGGACGCGACCGGCGATCCGGTCGAACTGGCATCGTCCGTTGTGTCGTCGGTCCTCACTGGCGGCACCGCGTCGGCGGTGAAAGCTCTCGGCGGGCAGGCGCTTGGAAAGGCTACCGCCAACATGGCGGTCAACATGGCGGTCGAAGCCGGCACCGAAGCGTTTCAAGCCTACGTTGAGGACTCGCGCGGCGACATCGCGGGCGCTGCGGTGCAGGGCGGTCTGGTCGGTCTGGCGTTTCATTTGACCGGAATGGCGCTCGGTGGCGGCGGCCGATTGGCCGACCGCGCATTTCGGCGATTTGCCGGGGAGGCTACCGCGACAGGGCGGGCGACGGCACCGGAGGCACCGGAAGCCGCCGCGCCAACTCCGCCTGCGCCGCCCGTGCCGCCTGCTGCAAACGTGCCGGAAACGCCCGTGCCGCCAGTTGAAACTCCGCCAGAGGCTCCCGCGCCGACGCCAGAGGCGGCTCCCACAACGCCGGAGGCGACACCGGCAGAAGCTCCGGCGCCACCGGCAGAACCGACGCCAGAAGCTATGACGCCGGAACCGACGCCGGAAATTCCCGCTGAACCAGAATCTCCGGCGCCGGCGCCAGACGCCGGGCAGGACCTCATGTTTGAGGACCGGGAACGCGGGGACGCCGCGCCGAGCTCGACCGGCAGCCGTGGCAGTTTCTCACCGAGAGCCGCCCGGAGCGGGGGAAATTCGATCCGCGACACCGGGATTCCGCAAGGCACAGAGCCGCGCGCCTTCACGCTCCCGGCGCTGGTGCAGCTTTCAAAAGCGATCGGACTGGACCCGACCGTAAACCCGAAGCTCAAGCGTGCCCTGGGCCGATTCGTGGCAACCCGCGACGCTCAAGGGAAGGTCATTCCGCAATCCGTGGAAACGCGGGCGGGCCTGTTCCGCGACCCCGATCTTGCCATCGAGGTGCTTGCTCATGAAATCGGGCACTTCATTGACTACACCGAAGCCCATCTTCCCCGGCGCCCGATTCACAAGCGGCTTGCCCCGTTGTCGAAAAAGAACTGGGAAAGCATCTTCCCGACGCTGGCAGCCAACTATCAGGGCACGCCGGCCAAAAAGCTTATGGCTGCCGCGATCCGCAAGGAAGCGGTCGGACTGTCTGAGCAATGGCGCGGACCGTTCTCGGCGGATGACAAATACCGCAACTCTGCCGAAGAGCTTTACGCCGACTTTCTGAGCGCGCTTCTCAATGCGCCTCAGTGGACCCGGCGGGTGGCGCCGAATCTCTATGAAGGTTTCTTCAACGGTCTGAACCAGAAGCCGACTGTCCAAGCTGCCTACCGGGAAATGCAGGACCTCTTGAGCGGCGATCTGGTGACGGACCGCGTGTTGCAGAAGCTCGACGAAGCGCACCGCGAGGGCATCGGCAAGGTGATTGACCTCGCCCGCCCTGACAAGGTGCCGCTGCGGGAAAGGATGCGAAAAAACGTCGCGACGTTTCGGGATGAGTTTTTGAACCGCTGGGGTGACGTTGCTGCTGCCGAAGGTCAAATGCACCGCGCCGCGACTGGCGACAGCTTCACCGACCAGCTTGAACACAACGAGGGCTACGCCGCTCGCCAGCGGTCCCTGTTCAATGATGCCATCCGCCAGCGGGTCTCGGAGCCGCTGACCGCCGCTGGAGTCGAGGACGCGCATTTTCACCGCGTCCTCATCTTGAATCGCATCATCAACGATCGCCGCGCTACTGGCCTTTGGATCGAGAACAATCCTGACGACGCCAGAACCATCATGCGGTGGCTGGGCGATCGGTTCAACGTGTCGGGAAAAATCTCCGATCAAATCGACACGGCAGCCGATTCCTCCCTCTACGATGTCGCCGCGCGAATGATGCGCGAACTGACCGACAGGGGGCTGGACGCGGAGACGATTACCAAAGTGGAAAACCAAGCTCTGTTTCAAGGCGATTTGCCAGAGGACTTGGAGGGACGCGCCGCGAAGTTCATCACGGCTTTCAACGTGCGAGGCTTCATGCTGAACACGGAAGGCATCGACGTGGAAACCGCGCGCGAGGGGCTGCGGAAAACCCGTGCCGCAATCGGTCAGGCAAAATGGGACGCCATCCAAAAGGCGATGGGCGAACTGTTCTCCATCACGAAACCTATCGTCGAGCACGCCATCGGCCTCGGCATCTATGGCGAAGGCGTTGCCAACGAGGTGATCCGCCCAAACTTGGGCAACTACATTCCGTTTCAGGTTCTCGAATACTTCGACGGCGACGTTTCCGCTGCGATCAAAGAGGGCAAAGGATCGACGAAAGCCCTTCAAGACGCGCTGACGGCCATATCGCTCAACTCCCAGGCTTTGCTCGGATGGATTCAGCGCCAGCAAACGGCAATGATCTTAGAGCAGTTCGCCAAATCCTACGGAATGCCGGTCAAGGATTCCGGTCCCATCACGAAGTTTTCAGGGCGCTTGAAAAGCGATGACGGCGATGTGGTGATGATCTGGCGAAACGGGCGACCGCACGCATTGACCTTCCCGGAGCCGGGCATTGCCAAGGCGGTGAACTACTTTGAGGAATTGAATTTCCTCGCCAAGCTGGCATCCGAAGCGGGCGGGATCATGGGGCGATTGTTCACGAAATACGGCCCCGGATTCATCCTCTACACCAACGCTTTCCGCGACATCCAAACCCAAGCCGAACGGCTGGGGTTCCGCCGCACGATCCGCAATGCGTGGGCTGCCAAGAAGGTGTCGCTCGAATACGCCAGCGCCGCGCTTGGCGGCCCAATGTCGCCAGAGGTTCGCCGGCTGGTCGAGGAAGGCATTTTACCGCCACCGGAGCAAAGCATTGGCCGAATGCTCACAGAGAGCGAAATCCGCGACTCCATCAACGCCGGGGTGAATGCGCGCGATGTCGCCAAAGGCCGGGTGCGCGCCGTGAAGGACACCACGTTGAACCGCCTCATCGAAGCCGTTGACAAGCCTTTCGTCTGGCTTGGCGCGATCTCGGAATCGCTCGGCAAGATCGCGAGCGAAAAATCTCTTCAAGAGCGAGGATTCGACCGCAAAATGACCCGCAAGCTCGCCAAGCTCCAGGGCATCCCGAATCCCGGCTTGGGCGGGACATCGACGCGCGGAGCCGCCGCATGGTCGCTTTTCTTCCGCGTCATCATCCAAGGCTATCGGGCGGAACGGACGTTCCTATTGAATCCGCAAACGCGGGCGGGCTACGGATTGAGAATGACCCTGACCCAAGTTCTGCCAAAGGTTCTCATGTTCGCCGCCGCTACCGGAGCCCTCAAGGGGCTCTTGGAGGGCCTTGGATTTGACGATCCCGGCGACGATCTCGAAGAGTTCTACAAGTCGATTTCCCAATACAAGAAGGAAATGGGATCGGTGATTCCGCTTTTCTGGCTCACGCCGGACGGCATCGAGCCTGTCTGGGGGCACACGAAAGAGGAAATCGGAAATGACTGGCAGGCGTTCGGCTTGCGAATCCCCTCGTCGGAAGGAGGTCGCTTGTGGGGATCGCTGACTTGGAACCTGCTGGCCGAATCGAACGACAACACGAAATCCCCGGACACGGCTCGGACTTGGACCCGGTGGGCTACTTCCCAACTGCCCGGTCTGAATCCGGCCATCGACATCGCGGCCAAGAATTTCCAGATGGCCCAGGGGATCAACCCAATCGACTCATTCCGAAACCGGCCCATCATCAACTGGACGGACTGGAATGCGGGAGGCTGGGACAAGCTTGGAGCCATCGCATCGTGGAACCTCAGCAATCTCACCGGGGGATTCTGGCGGGCCGAAACCGCCGTGGACACCAAGGGGCTTTCCGATGTCCAACGGGGCATCCAACAAATCGCCCCGCTGCGGTCCATGCTCACGATGGACAACTACCGGCAGGAACGGGAACAGGCGATTGAGCGCAACGAGAAAGACCGCCTCGCCGCGCGCACCAAGAAGGCGCTCGGGGACAGCGCCACCGAACTGATTGCGATGGGCGCCAAGCTGGAAAGCCTCGGCGCCACGAAACGGACGGCCGCTCAGGAAGAGCGTTACAAGCTCTTCCTTGAGTTCAACCGCCAATATTGGGAGGGGAAAGCCGGACTGCGGGAGCGGTTGAAACAGGCGGTCGCCGATGGCAACGAGGCCGAAATTGAAACCGTCCGTGAATACCTTGAAACGGGAACGGAGCAATACCTTGGGTATATCAAGGCGATCCGCTGACCGTCAAAGGTCCGTCAAATCCATCGGCGGAATCGGCCGGATGAACGCGAGGTAGTATTCGCGGGCGGTGTCCAAGTCGATCCGAAGAAACTCGGCAGCCCGTTCAAAGCTGTTGTATTTCATGGCGATCACCGACCCGGTGTGTTTCCTCAATTCGTGATTGGTCTTTGTCCGGTTCGGGAGGAACTGCCGGACCCATTTTGAATGGCGCCGTTTCACGGCCTCGCGATCGTGTTCGGAAGCGCCGGGGATCAGCTTTTCATCGCCGTGGGCGCTGAACCAATCGAGGAGGATTTGCGGAACCGGCACCATCCCGTCGCCGCGTTTGGGCGCCTGTTCGCCGTGGCGCCGGTCCACTGCCAGGAACGTCTGGCCCGCCGCTTCAACGAGCCAGTGCCGGCGAGCCCGAAGAATCTCGGATGACCGCAAGCCCATCATCCGAATCATCAGGTGAAACGCCCAAAGCCGCTCGTCCTCTTCGCGGAGCGCCGGGAGCGCCGCGTTCATCGCGTCCACCGTGGCTTGCGGGATCGGGACAAAGCGGTGGGTGACTTCCTTCACGTTCCGGGCTTTCAGGAAGCCGACCAAGGTCGGCGGCATCACGATTCCCGCCGCCTCCATTTCCGCGACCATCCGCCGCGAGAACACCGATCGAGCTTGCCGGAGCGTCGAGTTGATCGAGGTGTTGCATTCGAGGGGATCAACGAAGTTCACCGACTCCCGCTCTTGTCGAATCGCCTGCCACCGTCTCACCAAAGCTTCCGTGAGAACGTCCACCTTCGCCGCTTTGGCCTGTTCGTCGGTCCATCCGTTCACCTGCCGGAGAATCACCAAGAGCGACCGCTGGTAGTTCCTCGCGGTGTTCTCCCTCACCACCCGGTCGGCCCTGTCGTGCCAGTCCAAGACCTCGCCGATCGTGGGGATCCCTCGGGGAGTTTGAACTTGCATCCGATCGTTCCAGTTCCCGTCGAGCAAGGATTCCAGCATCTGCTTGGCGCGGGCCTTCGCCAAGGGAAGGTCGGCGGTGTCGGTCGTGAACATTCGCCGCTTGCCCTGGTGCTGGAACCGGAAGGACAACGGCGAGGTGTCCGAGTCGGACCGCTTGAAAAGCTGGTAGGTCTTCCCGCGAAACTTCACGTTTCCAACGGGCCGGTATCGGTGGGGCTTTTTCTCTTTCATCGCGAGTCGAATGGCGCCACTTTTGCGGCCACCCATAGATGGACATAAAAGGACATAGACGGACATTAAACGCAAGCCGGAATCTGATTTTTGCGACCGCGCGCCGGGCCAGTTTCGCCGCTATTCGCTGGCGTTCAACGGTTTGCGAAACAGGACTGGCGCCGGGTCAATTTTCCGTCCGTGTGACTACGGATCAGAAGGTTTGGGGTTCAAATCCCTACGGGTGTGCTTTTGGATCAACAACTTACGGATGGTGCCGGGAAAGCGGGCGCCAGATTTGCAGCCAGTGATCTCTTGCCTCTCCAGTATCGGCACATTCGCCGCGATCATTGCCGCCGCCGTGAAGCTGGCCGGCTGGTCGGAAATGACCTGGAACACGATCATCCTGATTTGGACCGTCCCGCCGCTCACCGGGCTGGCGATCGACTTGGCGCTGATGGGCGCCGCCGCTTGGATGGACCGGGACAAAGGGCCGCGCGAATAGCTCAACGCCGCTTCGGGGCCTTCTTCTTCGCGGCAATGTCCGCCTCCATCGCGGCTTGGTCAGCGAGGGCTTGAGCCGTGAAATGATGGTTGGCGGGGTCGGCTTCGAGCATTTCCACCGCCGACTTTTTTGCGCCTCCGGCTGCCATATTTTCGGCGAGCCACGTTTCCAAAGCTTCGCGGATCGCGTCGCTGTGGTTGATGTCTTGCCTAACGCAAACGGCTTCCAGCCTTTTAAAATCCGCCTCCTTGAGCCGGATGGTTAACCGTTTTTCCTTAATGCCAAGTCTCGTTTTCATGGCCTAAAATCGCGTCAGACATTTTTTTCGCAAGATCGCTTTTTTTCCGTTGACGTGTCAGACAAATGACTGTCAAATGTCCGCCATGAAGATTTTACCGAATCCGAAAAAATCGAGAAAGGTCGGTTTTCGGCTTTCCGAAAAGACTCACCGCGAGCTTGTGAAGGCAGCCAAGAAACACGGCTCGACTCCGAGTGCCGTGATTGTCGCCGCTCTAGACGCCTATCTGGCCGGAAAGGAGACCGCGCAATGACCCCGCTCTTTTCCATCGCCGCTGTCGCGCTGGTCGCCAGCGCCATCGAGCCGATTGAACTGCCGCGCTGGTCGCCGTTCAAACGGCAGTCCATCGAAGATTCCCTTTTCCCGTCGTCGGCGAATAGAACCGGAGGAGAACTCCGGACCGCCGGTCAGTGTCACGGTTCATTGAACACGCTGGCGACGGGAGCCCATTTGGTAGGCGGTGGCGCCGATGTCGCCATGACCGGCCCAGCCGCGAGCGCGTCGGGTAGCTCCACGGTTCCACTGCACGCCGCCGCCTACCTCTCCCTTTGACAAGCCATGGACTCGCAAACCTACAGCCCCCCAACCATCGCGGCACCCGGTAGCGGCGCCGATCACTTCAACGGGTTCCTCGAAAAGAATCCGTTCATCATGGACCGGCTCAAACAGTCGGGACTCTCCCGAGCCGACTCCCGCCGTCTGGCCTTCATCCTGTTCCGCGAGGGCTACGCCTTCGCTTGGTCCGAGAAGGTCGAAACCCTGAAATCGTCGAAGAACTGATGCCCGACGTTATGACAGTCGAAGAGGTAGCCGCCCGCTGGCGCGTCCCGGCCAAGAACGTCCGGGGCAAGATGGCGGATGGGAAAATCCCGGCTGCCTTCAAGGTCGGGCGCCAATGGCGAATCTCTCTCGCCGATGTCATCGACTACGAGAATCGGCACAAGGTCAAACTCACGAAGTAACTGATATGGACTCGACACCCCAAACGGCACTCGTTGCCGAAACGCTCCCGCCTGCCCAGGTGCAGGCGCTCCCGCAAGAAGCCGCCCTTCTGGCTGCCATCACTGCCGCCGCGACCAACCCGGCCGTCGATGTCGAAAAGATGGAGCGCCTTCTCGCCATGCAAGAGAAGATCAGCGCGGACCAAGCGCGCCGGGCCTTCATCGAAAGCCTTCACGCTTTCCAGGCTGAATGCCCGCCCATCCATCGCGGGCGCGGCATCGTCGTTCAAAGCCAGACCAGAAGCCGGTATGCCGCCTATGAAGATGTCATCCGCACCGTGGGGCCGCTCATGCAACGGCATGGGTTCTCCGCGTCTTTCGACACCGCGACCAATCCGCAGGGCGTGATTTGCTCCGTCACCTGCACCTTGGCCCATGTCGGCGGGCACTTCGAGAAATCCACGTTCCCCGTCACGCCGGACAGCAGCGGATCGAAGAACGGCATCCAGGCGATCGGGTCCGCGCTCTCCTACGGGAAACGCTATGCACTCGGAGCAATCCTCGGGCTGGTGTTCACCGACGAGGACGACGATGGCCGCGCCACCTCGGCGACCAAGGAAGCGCAAGCGGCGGTCGCCGTGAAGTCTCGGAAAGGCGGTGTCATTCAGGACGCGCAACAGTCATACGATTTCGACGCGGAGCGTGTCACGGCTCAAATCATCGACCGGATGGAGAGCGACGGCGTGACCCATGAGGTTCTGACTCGGACGCTTGCCGCCATGATGCCGAAGGTGAAAATCACCGATTGGACCGAGATCGGTGAAGCGGCACTGGACCGGCTCAACACCGACGCCGGCTGGGAGAAGGTGACTTCTGCGATGAAAGGGGGTGCCGCGTGAAGGCTGACCTACTCTCTTTCGCCTGTCTCATTGCGGCCATCACCGTGACCGCCTGCCTGTTCTTCGCAGCCGACGACGCTTTGCGACCGGGAAAATCACCTGTTTCAACACCTAACATTACCCTGAAAAATGAAAAAGACGCCAAGTAAAAAGCTTTCCAAAAAAGCGGTAAAGAAAGCCGAAAATCCAAAAACGGTTTTGGTCCTTCGAACTTGCCAAGCGGACGGCTCAAGCCATGGATGTTTTAAATGGCCGCTCGAAGTCGGCGCTACTGTTTCGGCGCCTGATTGGGTGCCAATCGCGGAATGCGGGAACGGTCTGCACGGCTGGCTTTGGGGTTGCGGAAATTGGAATCTCAAAGCCGAGGGTAATGACATTCTTTGGTATGTCTTGGAGGTCGCCGCTTCGGCGATTGTCGATCTGGATGGCAAAGTGAAGTTTCCAACGTGTCGAATCAAGGCGATTGAGAAGCGCTGGGATTTGGCGATGGCATACATTCGCGGCCACTGCGATCTCGCCGCTGAATCTGTCGCGACCGGCGACTCTGGCCACGCCAGCGCGACCGGCAACTTTGGCCACGCCAGCGCGACCGGCAACTTTGGCCACGCCAGCGCGACCGGCAACTCTGGCCACGCCAGCGCGACCGGCGACTCTGGCCACGCCAGCGCGACCGGCTACTCTGGCCACGCCAGCGCGACCGGCGACTCTGGCCACGCCAGCGCGACCGGCAA
>ERZ761601.26-NODE-26-length-49887-cov-45.428721_pt1 | contig 49887 bp, 71 predicted proteins | sample MGYA00433092_ERZ761601 | MGnify/ENA primary metagenome ERZ761601 (study PRJEB28899, sample SAMN03785571) | bioreactor sludge metagenome | biome: EBPR Sludge; feature: EBPR Bioreactor; material: 0.22µm filtered reactor supernatant | place: Saint Lucia: Queensland...
CATCGAATCCGATTACCATTGGTGTCAACGGCTTCTTCGTTGCAGCCACAATCAATGTCACATGGGGCGTGACTTCAGTCGGCTTAACCTCTCCCGGCACTGGCTATGGTGGCGCTCCCACGGTTGCGTTCTCCACCGGTGCAGCCACTGCGACCGCTGCACTTGGCGCACCATCCGCTGGTAACCCCACCGTGCCAGTGTTCCATCAACAGCGCCTCGGGCTCCTTGGTCCGGTCTCAGCGCCGAATCAGATGAACTTCTCACGCCCCGGAGCGTCATTCAACTTCAACGTCACCGACCCCGTGCGTGCGGATAATGCCTTTCAGGGCAACCTGAAGTCAGGGCAACTGAACACCATCCAAGCCGCGATCTCTCAACCACAGGGGCTTGTGGTCTTTGCCGACAACGCTGCGTGGCTTCTGAATGGTGGCTCCGCTGGGTCGGCATTCGATGCAACGAACCTCGTCGCCAATCCGCAGATATTCAACGGCGCTGCATCGCTGCCTCCAATCGCCGCTGTGGATGACATCCTCTATGTACAAGCCAAGGGCTCCATCGTCCGCGACCTGATCTTCAATTGGAACAAACAGGTCTACACCGGCGCGGACATCTCGGTTCAGTCCTCGCATCTGTTCTATGGCTACACGCTCCTTGAATGGGCCTTTGCCGAGGAGCCTTTTAAGCTCATTTGGGTCGTGCGGAGCGACGGTGTGATGCTGTCGCTGACCTTCCTCCGCGAGCAGGAACTAATTGCGTGGACACATCGCATAACCGACGGCTCGTTCAAGTCCGTTGCGGTTAATACTGAACCCACTGATGTCGGCAATGTCGACGCTGTGTACACGGTGGTACAGCGGTCCATCAACGGCACGACGGTGCAATTCATCGAGCGCCTTGTCGAACTGGATTACTCCGGTGGTGCCACTGATGCATGGTGTGTGGACTGCGGGCTGCAATACAATGGCGCTGCCGCGACTTCATTCACGGGATATACTCATCTCACTGGTGAAGCCATCGTGGGGCTCGCCACCGATGACACTGGCAATGTCACTGTGTTCTCGGCCACAGTGTCGGCCACTGGTGGCTTCAGCATCACCGCCCCAGCCTCGCCCGCTACTGGCTACACTCGCGTCACCGCGGGTCTCGCTTACACTGCTAAGTTGACGACCCTTGGCATCGACACGGGCAACCCGACCATTCAGGGCAAGATGAAGAAACTCCCCGCTGTGACTGTGCGGGTGAAGGATACCCTTGGTCTAGAGATCGGCACCAGCTTCGATACGCTTGTCGACATGGATGACCTAATCATCGGCAACATCGGCAAGGACACCAACGAGGAAGTAACCGAAGCACTGGTCACTGGCGACGCTGTGCAAACCCTCGATCCCTCTTGGCAGGTGCCCGGTCAGTATTGCATCCAATCCGCCGACCCATGGCCCGCAACGATCCTTGGCCTCATTCCGCAGATCGCAGTGGGAGACACTGAACGATGACCCACAGCATCATTCGGGTCGATCCAGTTGATGCATGGAACTTGATTTATCAAGATAACCTCTCAATGCTACCTGAATTGGAGCAAGAGGCAATGCACCGAGCGATCAGGAACTCGACACGGATTTGGGTCGGTACAGGGGACAGTGAAATCGTCGCCATGTGGGGATTGATCCCGCCGACACTCATGGGTGACGCAGCGTATCTGTGGCTCTACACCACCAAGCACCTGCAAGAACACACCTTCGTGTTCATTCGACATTCACAGCGTGCCGTGCAGGAGATGCTCACCTACTACCCAACAATCATCGGCCACACCTTGACGGTCAACCATCGCGCCATTCAATGGCTCCGCTGGCTCGGCGCTGAATTCGGCGACCCGGTTCATGACAAGGCCCTCCCGTTCACCATTAGAGCAAAGCATCACCAATGATTCAGGCAGTTCTTGGCGGGGTTGGTATAGCTGCCTCATTGGCTGGCAGCATCATGGAAGGGCTTGGCGCCAGTAAGCAGGCTAAGGCCTCCGCGCAGATGTATCAGTACCGAGCCCACGTCGCTCGGTTGAATGCGCAGATCAATCGCCAGAATGCCGAATGGGCCCGTGATCGTGGCGAGAAAGAGGGCCTGCAATACGGTCTCAAGGCCGGGCATCAAGCTGGGCAGATCAAGGTCGCACAGGCCGCTTCAGGCTTCGACATCAACACCGGTACCGCCAAGGACGTACAGTCCTCGCAGCGGAAGATCGTGGGGATGGACCTTGAGATGATCCGCGAGAACGCGGCGCGGATTGCCTTCGACTATGAAAACAAGGCCAAGATGGATGAGCATCAGGCCCGGATGGACGAGATGGCCGCAGCGAATGCCAAGGAGGCTGGGAAGTTCAGTCTCCTGAAGTCCATCATTGGTGGCGTGTCCAGTGTCTCATCGAAATGGCAACAGGCTAGCTCATCGGGGCTGTTTGGCGACAGTGGTGGAGGCGGTGGCTCTAGTGGCTTCAATCCCTTCAACGTGACGGGGAGCCTGTACTGATGGCCAATGTCCCCTACACGCCTGTACCGACCGTTTCCCCCACTGCGCATGCACAGTCGCGGTATCAGGTCAGTGTATCTGAAGCCAACTTCGGCGGTGATGTTGGGCGGGCGCTGAGCAGCCTCGGCGGTACGTTGCGTCAGAGCGGGGATGAACTCTTCACCCGCGGCCTCGCTATGCAGGAGCTATACAACCGCAGCGAGGCACAGAATGCCGATGCGTTGTATATGGAGACCGTGGGCAAACTCCATGCCGAGTATAACGCCCTACAGGGCAAGAATGCTGTCGATGCCTACCCGGGATATGTCGACAGTATCAAGAAGGCCCAAGCCGACATTCGTGAAGGTCTCAGCAACGACACTTCACGGCGCCTGTTCGATGCCTCGTCCAAGGGCACGATGGGGCGGACGATCTTCAATGGCGCAGGCTACGCCGCGTCGCAGAATAAGGCTTACGCCAACTCCGCTTCGCAGGCCCGAGTGGCAGCGATTGGCAATCAGACCCTATCCACCCCTGAGGACGAGCGATCGTTCTTTGCTGGCCTCGATGTCACCGAGCGCGAGGTGCGTGCACAGGGGCAGTTGAATGGCTTAGCCCCTGAGGCGATCGAAGAAGCCGTGTCGATGCAAAAGTCGGCGCTGTGGGGTCAGCGGATTAAGGGCCTCGCGCGACAACAGCCCATCGTCGCTGGGAAGATGCTCGACGACGGCATCAAGCGTGGGGACATCCGCGGCGAGGACATTGGGAAGTTGACCAACGTCGTGCAACAGGCCCGCAGCACTGTTGGCGCGAGGATGATCGCCCGCGAAGTGAACTCCGGTGTTGGCTGGGGCGAGCGTGAGGTTGATCTCCCACAGGCACAGGAAGCCATCGGCACGTTCGAGAGCGGTGGACGGTATAACCTCCGCGGGAAGCAAGTCACCGATAAGTCCGGCAATGTTGGCACTGCCCTCGGTAAGTATCAGGTAATGTCCTACAACCTCTCCCCGTGGCTCGCGGAAGCTGGGATGCCGTCGATGACCGAGGAGGAATTCCTCCGCTCGCCATCGGCACAGGACCAACTCTTTAACTTCAAGTTCGGCGGATACATGAAGAAGTTCGGCAGCTTCAACGCCGCCGCTACGGCTTGGTTTGCTGGCGAGGGATCGGTTGGCCGCGATGGCACCACGGTGAAGGACGTGCATGGCACCAACGTCCCCGTCTATATCGCTGCCACCAACGCGATCCTCGCGCGTAATGCTCCACTTGCGCAGAAGATCGCCAAGGGCGAAGAACTCGCCGGAAAGCAAGCGCCAGACGATCCGCTGTTCCCGGAGTATGTCTCCATGCGGATCAAGTCCGATCACGATCGCAACATCGCAGCCAAGCGGGACACGGAGTTTCAGAACCGGCAGGTGGTTGAGACCGCATTGATGGGCGGAGAGAGTGGCCAACTCCCGACCACTGTCGAGGAACTGACCGCTGCGCCGGGTGCGCAGGATGCGTGGGAGCAACTCCTCCCCAGCACTCAGCGGCGGTATCTCGGCATCCTCGCACGCAATGCGAAGGGCGACACAGCATGGACCGACACCTCGCTGCGGGAATACCAGCGCGTCAAGGGAATGGCACAGGCCGACCCCGCAGACTTCATCGACCTCGATGTGGTCTCGATGGACCTGCCCAATTCGGCGAAGCGGGAGCTAATCAACCTCCAAGGTCGGGTTAAGACCAAGGCCGAGGGTGACCCCCGCGCCACCCGCGCTATGAATATCCTTGCCCCCGATCTCGCCGCCGCAGGCATTGAACGGAAGAACAAGGACGAGTATTATCAATTCACCGGCGCACTCGCCGACCAGCTTCAGCAATTCGCTGAGGAGAACAAGCGACCGCCCAAGACCGACGAGATCAAACTTATCGGCTCTCGCTTGCTGACACAGCAGAAGCAACCATGGATGTTCGGGATGCTAACCTCCAAGGTCCCGACGTTCAGCGTGCCCGTTCCAAGTGAGGAAGCTGAGAAGATCAAGGCCTCACCGGAATGGGCACGTCTGGGGATCACTCCGACCGACCAACAAATCCAACGCATCTACACCCGCGATCTCTACAAGAAGCTCTATGGCGGCACCACTAGCAAGTCCGAAGCTGCACCTAGCCCGAACGTGCCGGTGTCGCAATGAGTGAATATGACAATGTAATCCGGCAGACCTTTGGCTCAGCGAACCCCACGCTGCCCGCGGTAGTCGGAGACATCGACACCAACCCTGACCAAGCCGCTCGGGCGATGGAACTCGCCAGTGTAACCGGGGCACCGGCCTCAGCGATCTTTAATGATCTCGAAGAATTCGAGCGACAGAATAAGGCCCAGCTTGCATCGGAGATTGTGCGGGGGAATCCGCACATCGCCGACTTCGTTGCTCGCGATCCAATGGTGCCAAAGATTGCCAATGATGACTACGGCAATCTTGACTCGGTTAGCCAGAAGACCTCCGCGCTCGATCTGCCGATGAAGGTGCTGCGGGCACCTGAGGCCCTCGCCAATATCCTATGGCCCGGTGATCCGCTGCATCGGTTCAAGGAAGGCGGGCCGCTGGGGTCGTGGATACTCAAGCCCGAGACCCTGAAGAACCAGCCCTTTATCGGCGCGGTAGCCGCAGGACTTGGGACGCCTGTGGAATTGGCCCTTCGTGCCCTCGGCGGCATCCAGAACACCGCAGCGGATGCAGCGTTCAACCTGATGGACGCTGCTGGTCAGCGCTCACTCGGGCGCGATATGGCCGCGATGATCGAATCGGCTGGCCTGACCGGTCGCCTGCCCGTGCACGACATCCCTGTGAAGGTCACGGATCAATACTTCGGCGCGCGATCGCACTTGGAGAACGGCCGTGAACCCCCGCCGACGGTGCTGCCCGAGTATGACGCCTATCGCGCCGAAGCGAATGCCAAAGACGTGGAGGCCCTTACCGATGTCGTCAAAGACGCTCAATCCTCCCTCGTTCGTGAGCGCAACCCCGATCTCTTCCGAGACTTCATCCGTCAGCACACCGATGCAGAGATCGGCATTTCCGGCGATGCTGTGGCTGTACTATATGGAGACAAGTTACCTCTACCCGACGATGGATTGCTGGGCTGGGTGCCCAATATCCAGTCGCAGTTGGAGTTGGCCCGACGATCCGGGGACGACATCAGTGTTCCGCTAGCCGATTGGGTCGCCAAGATCGAACCCGATTTGATGAAGGTCCTCGTCGAGGACATCCGGGTACGCCCCGGCAACATCACTGCACGCGAAGCACAGATCGACAAGGAACTTCAAGCAGAGGGTCCACGTTCGCCCCCGCTGCCCGAAGAAGTCCCCACCCAGCGTGCCGCCTCGGCCCTCGAGCCAATGTTCTCCATTGGCGATAGGAAGCTCGCACTGGCGCGGATGGCGCAGAAGGCCGGGACGCGCTTCGGTGTCGAACAGGGCTTCCATGACTTCAATCTCCTCGACGAGAAGGGGAACACTGTTGGCTTCATCAACATCTCCACCGCCGACAATGGCAAGACCCTCTACGTCGATAACATCGCTGGTGTGAATGGCCTTGGCCCCCGCGACTTCGGCCCTGCACTCGTGCGCGATCTTATGCGGCAGATCAAAGCTGAGTTCCCCGAGGCCACCAAACTCACCGGCCATCGCGTCTCTGGCGCTCGCGAAGCTGCGGGCAAAGAGATGACGATGCCGATTGCGGAGGTGAAGCTCGATGTGCCGAAGGGCTGGGACACTGTTGGGGTGTTCAACGAATTCCGCCGCGTACTTGAAGGTGGACAGTGGGAGACCTACTCACCCAACACCCGTGCTTACATTAAGCCCATTGCTGAGCGCGCTGTCGAAGATCGTCAGCTTATCCGCGCACTAGAAGAAGAAGTCGCTCGCATTATTCCACAAAAGGTGACATTTCGTGCAGCCGACCGTATTGAGACTTCTCGCGCGATGGGCCATGAAGGCAAGCTTGAGCCCGCGGGAATCTACATTCAGTATCGCGAGGCCTATCCGATAATCCTCACCGCACTTGAAGGGCCCGATCCGATTGGTAATGTGCGGCATGAAGCTATTCACCACCTGCGTAATTATGGCTTCTTCTCGAAGCCTGAGTGGGCTGTGCTTGAGAAGGCATCAGTGGATAACGCATGGATGGACAAGCACGGCACGCATCGTCAATATCCACAAGGGCCGCATGCACTTAAGCTTGAAGAATCGATTGCTGAAGCTTATCGTGAATGGGCGCGTGGAAAGCAATTTGAAGGGTTAACGCCAGAAGTTACAACACTGTTTGAACGACTGAAGGCATTCTTTGAAAATGTCCGTAAGCGTATCGGGGAACTGCTTGGCAAGGACCCAACGTGGGAGGACATCTTCGAGAAGGTATCGACGGGCGAAGTCGGCTCCCGCGAGGGCACCAAGCCCCTCGATCCGCGGGCGTTTGATGAACGCGCTCAAGTCATCGAAGAACCCCCTGCCGACCCCGCCCGCGTATTCCAGCGCGCCAATGCCCTCGGCATGACCATCGAGCAATACAAGCGCTATGAGAAGTTGATCGACAAGCGCCATGCCGAGGACATTGCCAAGACCACCGAGCGTGTAACCGCGGCACAGAAGCGTGTGCAGACGAAGGAGTGGAAGGAAAATCGGGCGGCGCTGAGGCAGCAAGTGGTCGACGAGATCAACCTGCGCCCTGACATCGCGGCCGACAACTACTTCGCCAATGGAGTCCTCTATGGCACCAAGGTCGAGAAGCACGAGAAACTCGGCACCGACTTCCTCACCGAGGAACAGCGCGCTATGCTCCCTCGCGACTACTATCGCAAGGATGGAGTGCATCCTGACGATCTGGCGCCTCTGTTTGGATTCCCAGATGGAGCATCGCTTGTCCAGCATCTCTCAGGTTTGTCGGAGGTGCGACGACAGTCGGGAATGAGGCCGATTGAGTTCAAGCGCCGGATGATCGACCTCGAAACCGATCGACAGATGCGACTGAAGTACGGGGTGCTGGAAGAGAACATACTCGACGCTGTGAAGGAACAGGTCGCCAGCGAAACTCAACTCAACCTCCTCGCTGAGGAGACCATCTACTATGGCGTCAAGTCTGGTAAGGAACCTGCCTTCGATCAAGCCCAGATCAAGTCCTTCGTGGCTGATGAGTTCGAGCGTTCGTCTCAAACTAGCGTCAGCAGTGATCGTTACCTTGCTGCTGCTGGCCGTGCTGGGCGTGCTGTGGAGAACGCTCTGCTCAAGCAGGACTTCGAGGGGGCGTTCCGCGAGAAGCAGCGACAGTACTATGCCACGTTGCTGGCGCGGAATGCTGTTGAGTTCGAGGCACAGACCGCTAAGTTTGAGAAGTTGACGGCGAAGCTGGCCAAGCGTGAAGTGAAGGCCGTGGAGCCTGAGTACCTCGATTATATCCATGAGCTAATGCTTAATGCTGGCATCGCTGCGAAGCGGTCGCTGAAGGAAGTCGAGGATTCGAAGCTGCATCATGGCAATGCTGATCTTGCGGCGTTTGTCGAATCGAAGCGGCTTGAGGGGTATGATATTGCTGTTGGCGAATCGGTCCTCTCAGGCGTGAAGCCCCTCGATCAAATGACCGTTGGCGAGATGAAGGAGTTCATGGATGCCATTACCTCCTTGAACCATGTTGGGCGTGAGGTGCGGAAGATCGAGATCGCTGGTGAGAAGGCCGATTGGGCGGACTTCAGGAAGAAGATCATCGACAACATCACCCAGCTTCCGGCACGCTCTCGTGCCTCACAGGGTCGATGGCTCTACCAAATCGACGCTTCACTCACTCGCATGGAGGAGATCGCCAAGGACCTCGACCTGCGCACCGAATTGGGTCCGCTGCACCAAGCAGTGATCGAGCCGATGATGCGCTCGAAGGCCAAAGAATTCGACATGATGACCGAGTTGTCGAAGCACTTCCAAGAGACCCGTGGCTCGTTTGATCATAAGTGGCGAAAGTCGCTGAATGACACCATCGAACAGGACGTGCTTCACGATCCGTACACCCAGACCGCGTATGATATGACGCGGGAGAACCTCATTCAAGTCATGCTCAATTGGGGCAACCGATCAAACATCCGCAAGTTTGTGCAGGGTGCAGCCGTGGCCAAGTTTGGCCGCCGCCTCGACCGGGAGGAGTTTGCTGTCTATGAAGCCCAGATCAAAGCCCTCATCGACCGCCACGCCACGCAAGAGGACTGGCAATTCGTTCAGCGGATGTGGGAACCCTTCAAGAAGTGGGAAGGGGAAATGCTCACGGTCAGTCGCAACACTAGCGGTGTGGCCCCGAAGCTCATCGAACCTACCCCTGTGGAAACCCCATTCGGAACCTTTGATGGGGGCTATTGGCCTGTCAAGTACGATCGTCTCGGGTCCAACGCTGCGGTCATCGCAGATCGCAAGCCCAAGGAGGATGGTGTCTTTGGTGCAGACTACTTCCGTGCCGCCACTGCTAAGGGCTATCTGAAAGAGCGCACTGGCTATGTCGACTTCGTGGACATCAGCACCAGCCTCGAACAGGCTGCCGGTACGATGCAGCAGACTATCCACGACATTGCGTTCCGCGATTCGCTGATTCAGGCCGGGAAGGTGTTCTATGATAAAGGAATTCGCGCTGCGATTCGAAAGCATTACGGGTCTGAGTACGAAGCACAATTGGTGCCTTGGTTGCGGCGCATCGCTCATCAATTCAGCACTGACGATTCATCCATTGCGGGGTATAACGATTTCCTGCGACGAGTGCGGATTAACCTCGTCGGCCACGCTCTGCCACTCAACCTTAAGGTTATCCTCTCTCCGGATATAGGCGTACCCAATCCGAAGGCATGGGCATCGTACCTCGCGAACCGCAGCGATAATGTCAAGTTGGCGATGGAGAAGTCGGACGAGATCAGGCACTTGGTCTACAATATGGACCGCGACTATCGTGAGAGCCTCGACCGCATCACCACCGATCCCAACGTCCGTGACTTTCAGAAGAAAGCTGTGCAGTGGGGCTTCGTACCGATTGCCAAAGTCTCACAGGAGTTTCGCATCGCCACGTTCGTCGATCAATACTACAAGGCCCTTGGTCGAGGCAGGACTGAGCAGGAGGCTGCACTCATTGCCGACAGCTATGTCCGCGAACGTCACGGTGCAGCATCGGTGGTTGACCTCCCTGCGGTGATGCAATCGAACGAGGGCATGAAAATGCTAACGATGTTCTATGGGTTCTTCAACACCATGTACAACTGGCAACGCCAGCTTCCGGGGAATGTGCGCCGCAGGGAGTGGGAAAACTTTGGCGTCAATGCTCTTGGTGCAGTGGTTGTGGGTGCCGCATTCGGTGCGACGTTGTTCAATCAACGTAAGCAAGACGACAGTTGGTTTAAGATCATCGGCAAGGCCCTGCTACTTCAGCCCCTGTCGACGATCCCCATCGTCCGCGAAGCCGCCAGCTATGTCTTCGAAGGCTATCAGCCCCGTGCACCCTTTGCGTCCTTGCTGGGTGCGGCTGGGTCCATCTACACCGATGCTAAGCGGGCGTACAAGGGCGAGCCGGTGAAGAAGCCCATCACCCACGCAGCGAATATCGTTGGCTTGTCCACTGGCCTGCCACTCGCCCAAATTGGTCGCACGGGTCAATTCGCCGCTGATGTCTACAACCGCCGCCAACGTCCGAAGAACATCGCCGAATGGGCACGCGGGATCATCTCAGGCGAGGCACAACTCAAACGATAGGAGCATGAGATGGTAGCGAAGGCAGGGAACGGCTGGCGGCTGGCACGGGCGCTGGTGCAACTCGAGGCCGAGGTGAACTCCAAGTGGACCGCACGGGCTAAGGGGTCGGATGGATCGATTGGCGATGCTTCGCACCAAGCCCGATCGAGCGATCACAATGCGTGGATACATGACCCTGACGGCCTGCGCATCTGCTCCGCCATCGATCTCACCCACGACCCCGCGCATGGCTTCGACACCTACGCATTCGCAGAGTGGCTCCGCACCAAGCGTGATCCTCGCATTAAGTACGTGATCTCCAACCGCCGCATCTTCTCAAGTGAGGTCTCTCCGTGGCAGTGGCGGCGGTACAGCGGCAGTAATCCTCACGACCACCACGTTCACATCTCAGTGCAGGAACAGAAGCATCTCTACGACGACGTGCGTAGCTGGGGCATCTCCGCAGTGTCGTTCCTGCCCAGCGATCCGGCCGTGCAACCAAAGCCCGTACCGCGCACGTTGCGCCGTGGGGATGTTGGCGACGATGTGAAGACACTGCAAATCCGGCTCACCAGTCGAGGAATCAAGCTTAGCGTTGATGGCGACTTCGGCCCCAAGACCGAGGACGGTGTCGAGCTATGGCAGAAAGCTAACGGCCTCATCGCCGATGGGGTGGTTGGTCCACAGACGTGGAAATCGTTAACCTAGGAGGTTTGGAATGTTTACCAAGTTCGACAAGGCGATTGTGGCGCTGGTGATGGCGGTGATCGGCATCATTGGTGTGGTGTGGAAGCCGATCAATGTGTCCACTGAGACTGTTGCCACCATCGTCAGCATCATCACTCCGCTGTTGGTCTATATCTGGCCCAACGTCCCGAAGGACACCTGATGCTGTGGGCCAATATCGCTCTCGCGCTGCTGAAGCTTGTGAATGCAATCATGGGCGCGGTTAATCGCGAGAAGTGGATACAGGCCGGAATGGACGCGGAGATCGCCAAGGCCTCCGCGGCCGTTCTCGCCAAGACCGAGTACGCGAAGAAGCTTAGGGAGAAGATCGATGCTATGGACGACGCTACGATTGATGCCGCTCTTCGCGATCTTGAGCCTAAGTAACTGCACATCGGCACGGTCGATCGATTCCTATTGCGCTCTTTATAAACCGTTGATCGTCAAGAAGGGCGACGCGGCTCCGTTGACCAAACTCCCTTGGGAGCAGAAGGCCACCATACTTGGGAATGAACAAATCTACCGAGAGACATGCAAGTGAGCCTACAGCGCATTAACTACTACGTCGAAGGTCGCGGCTTCGAGTGGTCGATGTCTCTCGGTGCGCTGTCCTGTGGCGTGATCTTTTTGATCTGGCCACAGGCAGTGTTTCAGAGCGCATTCACAATGCTCTTGGCGTTCATGCCCACGCATGTGCTGGCGCTGGCGCTCATTGCCATCGGCTGGTCCCGCTGTGCAGCGTTGATGCTCAATGGTGCCCTCATGTTCGGCGTGCGACTTGGCCCCTACATTCGAGCAGGCGGCGGCGTGCTCAGTGCGTTCTTCTGGGTCCAGTTCGTCTTTGCACTGATTCAAATCTCGATCGAGCGCGGGTATCCCTCTCCGGGGATTCCTTTCTGGACGATGTTTACCTTGACCGAGCTATACTCCGCATACACGACGGTCAAGAATCGGAGAGGGTAGGATGGAAGGTGCACTGACGGCGTTGGGGCCATACCCGTTTTTGCAGTTGATCTTCGGCGTGGCGATCCTAGGACTTGGTGTTTGGTCCATTATTAAGGGACTGAATGCCAAGGGGCCGACGCAAGAGGATCAACGGGCCGATTGGGCGGCCCGCGAGCAGTTGAAGAACCTCGAAGAGAATTCGTGGAAGCTGGTGCATCTGCTTGAGAAGCAGAATGAATTGTTGGGGCGGCTGGCGGCGGTGTTGTATAACGATCGGCAGTTGCGCCCTTAGTGCTTCGTGGTGGGCTTGAACCATCGCCCACCATGCTTGTCGATGCCGCGCGATGTGATCTGGCCACTGGCCACCATGATCTCGATAACACGAAGGATTGAGTGCATCGGGACCCGCGTTCGGGCGAAGTTCACAATGGCGTGCTCAGGGACCCCATCGCCCTTGTCGCTTAGTTTGATGAAGTGGGCGATTTCGTCGATTGCGCGGGCGTCGGTGCCCGTAGAACCTGCAGTGAAAATGTCGGGCATACACGTCTCGGCCTCCACCAACCAACCCATAGCACGATTGAAGTCGTCCTTCGTGAGTAGTAACACATCGCCCCGATCGGCGGCCGATACCATGGAGAGTTTATAAAGGTGTACACGACGGCGTGTTTTGTAATGAAGAAGTTTTGGATGGCTAATGGCGGGAGGTTCGCCAAGAGCACGCCAGTTATTGACAGCGTTTCTATATTCCTGCGTGACCTTGAACTCTCCATTGAGCGCTCCTATCATCTTGATGTCATGCACTAGGTCGTCGGCTAGTCCTCGGTTCTCCACGGCGAAGTCGTCTCCGACGATGCGTTCGTCTGAGTGCACAAGAATAACGCGGCTAGTGAACCCTTGGTCCCACGCAGATTCAGGCATGAGTTGGACGAGGTTTGAGGGCGTGGTGCCCGAGAGGAGATTGACTTGGGGTCGGTCGATCTTGATCTTGATGTCGCGACCTCGTCGGGATTGAGCGTAGGGGTCAGGGTCATAAAACGCAGACAATAGGCCGACCATCTCATCGTCGTATTTGTGCATAAAGGCAGTGAGTTCTTCAGCGGTGATTGTGCTGCAATTGTACTCGAGAGGGGGGTCGGGTAAACGGGCGATGAAACGCTTGCTAGCAGCAAGAGTGTCCACGAGAGCCGCGCCAGTGAGCGACGTGGGGGCGAAGTAGAACTCTGGGATTTCATTCATATACCTCTTTGCTACGCGAATGATTCGGTTCTTGCCGACACCGGGGTTGCCCACGATGAATACGTAGAGGTTGGGATATAGGGGCGATGAGGTCATGAGATGACATCGCATCTCCATCGCCGCTGCCACGGTGAATATTCCGGCCCACTTACGAAACAATAAAGGACTTTCTAAATTATCGGTATGCTCTACGAATCGGTCGATCCAAGAGTCCAACTTGCGCTTGCCGTTTGCGCTTTTCAGTCCCGGTGTAGTCTTTGAGCCCTTCGGGATTCGTTCGTTCGTCATAATCGCCCCGGTTCCAACCTGTCTTGCAGTCGTATGGGATGGCCAATTCACGGCCGTTTGCGAGCGGGACCCGAACTATCAGGTCCTGCATGATGCGCGGGATTAGTTCATCTTCGAGGTGCTCGGGGTACATGAAGGTGAGGGCGTCGTGGTCTTGTGCGACGATGGTGACGTAGTTCTTGCGCCATATGTTGAGGAGTGCTGTGTTGACGATGTCGGCGAGGGAGCCTTGGGGATCGTAGGCGATGGCTGCGCGCACAGTGTCGTCGTCGGTGCGACGGCCCCAGAACCAACGCTTGCGGCCGGTGAGGTTGGTGATGACACCCTTGGTGGCGATGGTTTGGCGGACCCACTCCTGCCACGCTAGATGTGCAGGGAATGCTTGGAAGTACCGCGGCTGGAAAGCGATGACGATCTCGATGGGCATGCCGGTTTGTTCAGCGATTGTCGGGGGCTTGCCGCCATAGTTCGACGCGTGGCCGATCTTCTTCGTGGTCTGCCGGTGGGTGTGGTGGCGATAGAACGGCGCGTCCTTGTTGTCGGCGATCGCCTTGTCCTTCTTCAGGTCCCCGGTCCATGGCATGTCAGGCCAGCAGATGCGGGCTACCGCGGTGTGGGGGTCTCCGGTTTCACAGGCGTTGAGGTACTTGTCGTCGCCGAAGAGGTTCCATTCAAGGGCTCCGACGATGAAGCTTTCGCCGGACTTAGCGTCACACTTAGCAAACTTATATCCGGGGTCTGCGATGAAGATGGATCGGAGGGACTCTTCAATGTTTTGCAGATTGCCTCCAGTTCCGAAAGCACTGAAGGACGAAGAGAATCGACCGGTGTCAGTGGCAGCAATATTAATCGAAGAACGGATGCGTCCATCTGGATCTATCTCCGTTTTGAGCACCCCGATCTTCTTGCCTAACTCCCGCATCATCAGGAGATGCTGGATGATTGGCCGTGCAATGATGTAGGTGTTCATCTTCTCAAGGGCGCGGCGATCGACAGTGGGGCGGCCCTTGAAGGTAATCACGGGTATCTGTAGCTTCTCGTAGAACAGGGTCTGCAAATCGGCGTTCGACCGCCAATTGAATCCCGGCATACCGACCCCGTCGAGGACGATGTGTTCTAGCTGGCGCTCGAGCCGGTCGATCTTGTCGTGGAACTCGTCGATGACTTCCATCTTGCGCTGTTGATCCACGAGGATGCCGCGGAGGGACATCTCGAGACAGGGACCCTGCAGGGCGCGGGAGAAGTCGTAGGTGCGTTGAGTGACCGGGTCGAGTTGGCCGAGACATTGCTCAAGCACCTCCATGGTGATGCAGCAGTCGAGGCCGTTGTAGACCTGATCGGCCTCGAATTGGTCCTTCAAGTCGCCGGGCTTTGAGAGGTCGGTATGGATTATTCTAGCCATACTTCATAACCCGCAATTCCTGCACGGGAATGTGCCGAATGCCGCCAGGAACATCGGGCCCAATATGCGTGAATCCCGTGCCATATATTAAACAATCCATGTAGGCCTTTTGTGTTTCCCGCCGAATAATGCGCAGTTGACGCCAATATAATTTCCACCACAATCTCGCAGAGGATAGTTTAGGTTTCATTTATCCCTCCCAATAGTCTCATTCTGTTTCCGCTCAGTCTTCCACGGCCCGTGGTCGGTGTAGATCGAGCCGAGGTACCCAAGGCCCTTCAGCGATTCGGGTTGCAGGGCGTGATGCAAGAGCATAGTGTCGTGAGCACAGCCCCGAACGCCTATTCCGTAGCTTCGCCAGAGGAAGGCGATGTCATACATTCCGTTTTGGAAGAGCTTGGGAATGCTGGGATCGACGAGAATTTCATCGATAATACCCCAAGCCTGTCGCTCAGAATCCTTAGTTGCCCAATAACATCCTCCTTTAGCTCTGGGGTCATCGAAGGGGATGACGATAGCTCGATCTCGCGTTGGAGCGAAACCAATGCACGTGATCCGGTTTCCAGTCGTCTCAATGTCCACAGATAGGAGTTCACAGCCTTGGATGAACTGCTCAGTGAATGTGCGGATGTCATCAAGGGTTGGCTCGATCCAGATTTCACAGTGTGGTCGTCGGACATCGGGGAACTCCGATTCTCGCTTGGCTTTGACTAGGTCGATGATGACGGTGGGGCGGTTTTCCCACTGACGCAACAAGCTAGCAGGGTGATAAGTAGGCAGGAGCTTATAACCAGACACACAATGAGTGCTAATGAGTGTAGTGCCACGAAGCTTGCCAACACCGGTGCGCCCAGCAAGAGCCCAAAGAGCAGTATTGCCCAAACAGATAATGAGATTAGGATCATGCGCAAGGATTTCATCTGCGAGTCGATCGAGTTCGGGCTCGAATTCCCTGCGCACATACTTGCTGGGCAACAGAGCCGGATAGCTGGGAATCCCTTCGGTTCGAGGTCCACAAAACCATTCGAGCTTATTGCCCGGTGGATGGATTTGAAAGACATTGGTCCGCTGGACCTCAGGGTGAAGCTTCCATATGCTATCAATCGACCTTGGGTCTCCCCGTCGATAGTAGTCGGAAATGAGACTTTTATCGTTCCCACTAAGTCGGAGGATTTTGGATTCATCGAGGAGCCTCAAGAGGGTTACGCCGCTGGCGCCGACGAAGGAGGAGTTGATCCGGTGTTCGTCAGCGCCTTTGGCTTCGCCGAGGATGAAGATGGGTTTCACGGCGCGATACGCTCCGAAGCAAGCTTGGCATAGCCCGCGATGTCATCCCAATGATCGTGGGTGTTGGGGTTGCCTGAGATGATGCGGCCAACCTTATGTAGGATCATGTGCAGGGCTTCACGCTGCACATCGGTTAGGCGATCCCAACCAACCTCAGTCTGCACCACGCGCTTGAGCGACTGCATCACTCGGGCGTTGTCGGTGAAGTCTCCGTGAGTGGTTTGTCGCTCGGCGAGGATAGATTCGATGCTGCGTGAATTTTCGCTCGCATCCGGGCTCCGCGCTTCCGTGGGTTGAGCCACTTCTTCACCGTGTTCAGGGGCCGGTTCAGCTGCTGTGCGATTCGGGGCTTGGGTATACCGTCGAAGTGAAGCGAAAGCATCGTCGCGACTTCGCTTGCGGTGAGATGGTGGTAACGGGGTCGCTTCATGGTCATCTGGGATCGATGAAACGTCAAAGGGCGATCGGTCGAGGGCTGAGGTGTCTTGCACAACGAGGGCTCCTAGAGTGTGAAGCTGATGGTTTCGCCATTTTGGCGTGCGACTGCGCGAGCATGCTTCATTAGCAGTGATGCCAAATCAGCCGCTTGTTGTGGATTCATTCCAACCCAATGCACTTGAGTGCCAAAGTCGAGGACCACTTTACCTTTCTTTTCGCTGATGGTGAACTGGATTGCGCCTTCATCCGACTTGGTCAATTGCCCTTCAGGGAAATCTCCAAGCGCACCGCGGAAGCTTTTTGTCTCAAGCAAATCCTCTAACAACTTAGCACGTTCTGGACGGTCTGGTTTGTCGTCGAATGGGCCTGAACCGTGGTGTGACATTTGAAACTCCGCTATTTGAGGTAAAGAAGCCGAGGAGGCATTTGCGCCCTCCTCGGCAGTTTGGGGGCTTACAAGGACTACTCCCCCATAGGTGCGTGTGGGAACCCTTTAAGTCCTCGCCTGCCGATTCGTTGGCCATGTCCAGAAACGGATAAAATAGACATGTTGACCATTGGGGTTGCGATCCGTTGACACCCACACAACTCGTGGTTAGTCAGCTGCCATCACGCGCTTCACTTCGGCGAACACCTGCTGACCGTCCTCCGACGTGCGGTGGCCAATCTGCACACGAATGGAGCAGTTCGGCGTTTCGGACAGCGCGACTCGGATCGATTTGCCTTCGAGATCGATCCCCATCGCTTCGAGTGCATCGGTCAGTCGGAACAATGCATCGGGCGTGGTGTAGTAGGTGTCCTTGATGGTGCGTTCGGAGAGCGACTGCTTCTCACCGTCCTTGTTGGTGAGCATCGATTCGAGTTCCTCCTCGTCCACGTCCGGACCAGCCGACTGGAACGCGTAGGTGAAGCGGACTAAGGGGGTCTTTTTCTGTGAGGACTGCCCTTCCTCGTACTGCCCACGGACGATACAGTCATAGGTACCGACAGGCAGGGGCTTCGGGCGTTCGACGGAGTCGGCAGGGGTGTCGAGGATGGATTCGAACGTGGTTGCTGCGGCTGCTTTTGCCATTAGGTGGGTTCCACTTCAATGCTGGTGATGAGTTCTGCGATGGTCTTGTCGAGGTGGGTTTTGGCTTTGGTGATTTCCTCCGTCGGGTTGTGGATTTGTTGAAGCATGAGCCTGAGATTGATCAGGTCGGCGATCTCAGGGTATTCAAATTCACGAGCGATGTGATCTTCTTCCATTATCGCCACGTCACTGCTTTGACTGCCCACATCTGTGCGGTCTGCGCCTCGGTAATGGCGATCGAGCAGAGGCGGACCATTTCAGGGTTGTCGCCGCGCTTGATGTAGCCCTTACGGAAATCATCCATGTGATCGATGATCTTCGCGTAAAGGGTTTTCAGTTCATGGACATCGCCCATGCCGGAAGGATTGAAGCTGAGACCCACGGCCTTTTCACCGTAGGTAGGTTCACGTTCAGCGTTCATATTATATCCTCTTGAGTGTGAGAGCCTTGGGTTTTTCTACCTTCGCTGGTGGCTCCCGTAACACAGCGAAGAAGTCGGCCAGACCGGTTTCGATGGGATAGGACTTTTCCATCTTGAGCGGGGCTGGATTGGCAAGGTCCACCAACGGAGTGGACGAAGTCTGGATCGTGCGCTTCCCGGACTTGTTCATGTAGAGGACGTAGCTGGGGAAGTATTGGGGAATCTTTGGTGAGAGTTTCTGGCCTACGCCCTGTGGGAAGCCCTTCGTGGTGCCGCCGGGCAGTTCCATGTAGAGCACATGGGCAATGACGATGACGTTGGTGCGGAAGGCTTCGCTGGTGAGGGTGGCTAGGACGGACTCAGTGGCGTCCTGTGCAGCACCATACACAGCACGGGGGTCTGCACTCAGCTTCGCTGGCATTACCGCCATGTTGAAGTCGAACGCGGCGTCGCAGAGGCGGCTCAGCGAATCGAGGACAAGGATGCAGTCAGGGCCCCAATCGGCGGGCTTGCCGAGATCGACACCCTCGTACTTCCAATGATCGAGCATCTTCATCGCTGTGGGGAAGGCCTTAGGGGTACCATCGAGAACGGGACCATTGGGTCCGGCCTTGAACTTATCGCGGACGGTGATGTACTCAACATTGTCGATCATCTCAGGGCACTGTGCAAGGATCATCTGGCGCAGGATGTCGAGTTTGTTGTCGAAGTCGAGGATGCGGAGTTTGTACCCGGCGGCGACAAGGGACACCAGCGATCCGGTCTTGCCGGACATGGCATCACCAGCGAGGAGGACCTTTTGGTACTGTGAGGATTGGTGGTCGGAGAGTTTGGCCATTCAGTTTGCCTCAGGCTTGGGTTGGAGTTCGGCGATCTTTTTCTTGAGACGCCATACAAGGTCCTCGCCATAACCTTGAGATTGCTTTGGTGTCATGCGGACGATGTCACGAATGACTTCGTAGGCTTCGGCCTTCGGAGCTAAGTTCTCAACAATCCTACGCTGTGTTTGAATTTCATCAACGCAACGCTCCATCATCTCAATGGCTTCTTTGTCTTCCATTATTGTGCTCCTGTCGGTGGTTTGAGTAGGGCTTCGGTGTAAAGGGTCATCAGGTCCCCATCACGGATGTCATAGAGGTCCATGTTGCATTTGATGGTTATGGTGGTCGAGCCACCAATGTGGAGTTTGAAGTAATCGGGACCGCGGTCGACGACACGGGCCTTGAGTAGGGGCATGATTGCGCGGAATTGCTTATTCGACATTGGCGAATTCTCCATGATGTTGGAGTCATGTTTTTACCCTCACCGACTACGCAACGGATTCCATCGCTCGTCCTCTTCAAGTTTGTCGAACATCGAATCGAGGTATTGCTCCCGCACCTGCGGGGACTTCGAGCACACCTCACGGAACTTGCAGCCGCCGAACTTGTCGCAGGAGGTATCGTTCATGGGCCAGTATTCGTTCGTCGCGTAGGTCTCGGCGTTATGGAGCCAGTGACGGAGGTCCACGAGCCATTCATCGAGTTGATCGTCAGTTCGATACGTAAAGCCACGTTGGAAGTTGTTGGGCTTCTCCAACAATACCTGCGCCGCGTCGATGATCACTCCCTTGATTGGCGAGTTGAGCATGATCTTCCCGGCGAGGGTGTAGAGGGTCATCTGGTTGTTGGGGGACCATTGGTTGAAGTAGTAGCCCGAGAGCGTCGAAAGCGAGGTCTTGCGGTCCATAACGTAGAGCCCCTCGGCGAAGTTCACAACGCGGTCGAGGTGGCCGGAGAGGAGGTAGGGCTGTAGAGTTTTCGTGTCCCAGAAGCTGCCATCTTTGATTGCTGGTTGATTCTCGTTTGAAGGTCCCCAGTCAAGCTCAAACCTGAAGCTCAACTCCACCGCCGGGGTGCCGTCGTCTAGGATGAACGTCTCAGCCGGGTCATCACTGAAGTGATCCAAGTAGTCGATGACAAGGGATGCGATGGTCTCCCGGTTCTTGTACTTCCCAGCGCGACTATTCCGATCCACAGTCCAATCGTACACCCGAGAATGAAGCTGACGAATGCAATGGCGAATAGCATCTTCATGCGAGGTGCCCTCGGCGCGAGCTATGGCGTAGTCTTGGAGGGCGGTGTGGTATTCGATGCCGAAGCGGAGATGGATCGATTCGTCGCGTGAGCCCCAACCGTCGATCATAATGTATTGATAAAGCCGTGGGCAGGTCTTGATGTAACCGAGGGAGGTCGAGTCCCATGCATACTGCACCTTGGTGCCGGGGAGGAATGGGGAGCGGACTTCGTCGGGGGTGAGGTGGGTAGAGGAGATGGAGATGTTCATCACATCCTCCGAAAGCCAGAGCCACTCGAAGTCGGAGCGGTAGGTGCAGCCTTGGGCTTAAGTAGCCCCAATGCCGCGAGATCGATCGGCTTCGCATTGTCGTGTTCGACGAGGTCGGACTTCCTGCGTCGGCCACCTGCTGGGGCCTCACGGGCCGCACGGGCTTGGCGCTGGACGGCGATGATCTTATCCACGTCCTGCTCCGATAGGTCGAGCGGATCACGGGACATGAGTTCGTCCAGTTCGGACGGCGGCGGCGGTGGCTTGGCTAGGGCGTCGAGGGGGTCATGGTTAGTCATTGACTGCTCGCGGATAAATGGTGAGGGTGTTGCCGCAGCGATCACATTGATCATATGTGCCGAGCAGGATTTTGCGCTGGAACATACGAGCATAGTTATCGATGTCGATTTGTTCACCTTCGAAGGTGATCTTAACTCGTTTTGGTTGCCGACCAAATGGTTCGTTGGGGTCAGTGTTCATCGCCTAAGTCTCCAAGGGTTCTGTATTTGGGTTTGATCATGATTTGTTCACTGCGGCGTCTTGTGACTTCGCTGTGAATATGCTGGCGAATTCGTTCGGTCCAGCCATCGCCATACTCACGTTGAAGCCACTCAACATCCTCAGCGTAGAAGTTCATAGTCACGCGGCGAAGTGGGGCGTCAGCACGGATGGGCATCAGGCGTCTAGCTCCACTGCTTTCTTGCACAGCCAGATTTCATCCGTGTGGTCCCCGCCGGGGAGGAACATGATGATCTCGTCAAGCGCCGGATCGGCGGCCTGCTTGCGGCATTCGTAGAGGGTGTTGCGGAAGTATTCGCGGTCGACACCGGTGACCTTGAAGGCGATGCCGATTTCGACCGCTGGATCGACGGCACGTTGCCAGAGGGGGAGCCATGTAAGTGGGGAGGGCTTGGCCATTACGGGGGCTCCTGAGACTTGTCGGTGACGATGCCGCACTTGGGGCAGTACATGTATGGGCCTATACCACCCCCAGCTAGGCCATAGCCCATTTTCTTAGGAGTGCCACAGACACACAGATGGCTGCCACCTCCGCCAGTTCCTGAAATCATCACATAGTCGTCAGAGGATTCGTACTCAGCAGGATAGCCCTCATTGCAGGCTTCGCAATAGTAGCCAGCACCGATGCCGACATCAGGGTCATCATCCTGATAAGTGTCACCGATTTCGGCTTTGCATTTTGGGCATTCAAAGTTCCTGCTCATTTGCTTTGGTCCTTAATCATGTGCACTTCGTGCGACTCCACGTCGATTATATCAGCGCCGCCTTCACTGAGGCCCTCGATCAGCAGGACCTGTGCACCGATCGGCTGGATGTAAATCCAACACCCGTCGCCATCCTCGTCGGGGAAGATTTGCACGACATAGGGGTCATAGACCGATGTGCCGAACATTGGATGGTCGGGGTTGTACACCGTGGCGTTGGCACCGCGATCCAACTTGCGAAAGTAGTGCAACCGCGTGCGGAAGCGGATGCAGGCATCGTAGTCCGCCAGCTTGGCGCGAGCGCCCTTGGGATCACGCAACGCGGCTTCGAACAATTCGCGGCAGTCGGCGTAGGCCGCGAGGGAGTTGGGGAGGCTCATTCATTGTCCCTTCGATAAAGGAAGTCGAACTTTGGATCAGTGGGAACGAGGCTTGCCTCGATCTCGTAGGTGCGGAAGAGACGTGTGCACTCGCGGCATTTACGGCGGCGCATGATGGCCCCATCGAGACGGAAGGTTTGCATCACATGAACGCGAATGCTGGCGCAGTGAGGACAACGGAGACCCACGAAGGCTTCTTGGCACATTATCCCTCTATCTTACCAGAGAATGTGAGAGGAGTCAAGCATCGTGAGATTATTCTCACTTCGCGTGGTGATTACGTAAGCGAGATTGCGGTCCTGCTCTCGCTCGTCGCAGAGGTGCGGGTCGAGCCAGTACACATCGCGGAACTCGAGGCCCTTGGACTTGTGACCAGTGAGTAGGCGGATGGTGCCCTGTTGTTTGAAGATATGCTCGGCGTAGGAGATCATGGAGCCGAGGGTGTCGCCATGTTCGGCGAACACACGCATGCAGTCGGCGAGATCGTTGGCGGACTTGGAATTGGCGGCCAATTTCTCGTCCCGCCAGTGCTCGATGGCGTCGAGGACATCCTTCTTCCGTGTGTCATTTCCGCCGAGTTTCTTCATAATCGCGACAAGGCGTGGACCAAGTTCCGAACCAACCACAAGCACAGAACGGCCTGCGCCAAGGAGACGGAAAGCCAGTCGCAGGAGCGGAGCATTGTTACGACAGATAACAGTGGCATCATCAGGAATAGCGTCACCGTTAAAGCGATCCGTGCGGTCGACAACACTGCCGCCCTCCTTGAACCATTGAAAGTGGGGAACCCGCCAGCGGGCGGCCTTGACGATCTCTGAGGGGCAGCGGAACGAGACCGATAGGGAGAGTTCCTGCATCGAATACTCGGCCACAGCTGCACTCATTCCTCCTGCTTTGGCTCCACGGAATCCGTATATGTTCTGGTTTGGATCACCGACGCCAATAAGTCGCGCTCCGCCTTTGTTGACAAGTCGTTGAATGAGACGATGATTTGTGGGATTTTGATCCTGATACTCATCGACCATGATCCGAGGGAACTTCGGAAAGGGACCGCCAAAGAGCGCGGGCATGTAAATCTGATCGTTGAAATCGATGAGGCCATTGTATGCCCGCCTTATGCTTTCACGGAGGAGTTGGTCGATGAGGGAACCGGCGAATTCCGAAGGCTCTTCGTCCATTGCACGGACAAGATCGGCACGGGTGATGATGCTCTCGGCCACCTTCACATCGGGTGGAACATAGCCAAGGGCCTTCGCTTTCTCGAGGCCATCCATGATGACCATGTATTCGCGCCAAGCGTCAGCGGCGTCGGCCTTGGAGAGTTCGTCGATGCACTCACGCCATAGCAGGCGCATCTTGCCCTTGTCGAGATTGATCGGATGGGCGATGGCCTTGGCCCAGATGCCGTGGCCAAGGCCGTTGAAGGTCTTGATCACGGTCGATGGGCGGAACTCCTCGGCCTTCTGGGCGGCGAGCGCCTCGTCGGCGTTGCGGCGGTTGAACACGAGATAGAGGGCGGGCTGAATGCGATCCTGTCGGTCGATCATCTTCAACGTCGCGGATTTGCCGGTGCCTGCAAGGGCGTTGATCATGAGGTTGTCGGTGGAGGATGCGCAGGCGTCGAGGATGGAAGTTTGTTCGGTGGTGGGGGTCATGAAGGTTTCCTGATTGGTGCAGAGATAGAGCGAAGAGAAGCAACAACTTCAGCACACAAATCGTCTATGGAAGCTTTCTCATCGCCGATTTCAAAATTGAGAAGCCATATAGCAAGCACCAATATGGCATAAGCCTCACGCGGACCTTGAGTAACTGGAACAAGATCTCGTATGATTCCCGCTGCCAATGCCGCATTCACGATTTCATGAGTGCCTTCAGACTTATTCATTGCATCTTCCCCATCATGATCTCCCGCACCTGTATCTCGACCATCTTCAGCATCTCGGCGACGCCGTGCCAGCCTTTGGCCATGAGCTTCGATCGGGCGTCATCCTCGGTGTTGAAGAGATGGCCGATGACGTGGCATTGGTTCTGGCCCTCTTGCAAATGGTGTTGGAGTTTGCGATAGGCTTCGTCCTTCGTGGCGATGCCGCCGAGGGTGGAGAAGGGTTCACTCATTTGCCGATCCTCTTCTGTGCATCGCCTGCGTAAGTGTCGATGATCTCACCACGGATTATGGAGCCAATTCGTTTGGACTCCTCAACCTTCCGCGCGGTCATTTCATCGTGCAACTTTACGAAATGCGGACGCTGCTGAATCCAATCGGTCTTTTGCCCCATGTGCCAGATTTCCTGATCCATGTCGCGAATGGTGCGGACGAGGTATTCGATCTGGTTCTGCGCAGCACGGAGTTTGTTTTGCAGAGAAGCTTCCTCAGTACGATGTTGATTGCTTTCATTAATTAAGTTTGTGCGAAGTCGGTCGCATTCAGCTTCAAGATCATGAATACGGCGTTTGCGCCCAGAGAAATCAGTTAGCCATTCAGGTAGGCTCATAGCTTCTTCCTTTGCTTCTTGAGGTCATAGGTCGGGTCATTCCGCCACGAAACGTGTGCGGTGGTTTGCATCAACATCTCACGGTAGCGGCGTTCGTAGTCGGGGTCGACGATATGGCGCACCGATCCATCGCCCATGCGATAGTCGCGCATTACGGGCATGTTGGGGTCGCGCCAGTTGGGGCGGTGGTCAGGACGACGGTGGGGCATCAAATACGGTCCCAGAGTGTAACGAATGCAGCGTGCAGGTCAATGACACCAATGAATGGCTGTTCGCCCATGCCTTCAAGGAGCATCTTGTGATGAGTCATGCTTTTGTATAGGTCCTGAATGACATCAATCTCGTGCAAGTCACGATTGGTTCGAACCCAACCAATGGCGTAGTTGTCGCCGCGATAAATGCGAACTTTCCAGTACCAATACATTAGAACCTCCGCTTGATTGGGGCGCTAGGCGCCTGTGGCTTTGCCTTGATGCCGAGGAGATCGACAAGGGAGCGCTGGGGCTCGGCTCGTGTGGGGTAGTGGTCGGGGAGATCGGGGGGCATAGGATTGTGCTTTTGCTCAAGCCAGCCATAATTATCAAGTTCGCTAAGACTAATAACATAATATGGATGCGCCCCATGCCCCGAGGTGGGGATGATCCACGTATATCCCTTCCCATCGCACTGTGCACACTCACTCTGTGGCGTTGTCGCTTCGCACCACACGCCGGTTACGGATTCGTAGCTTTGGCAGTGGACACAGATCGCGTGTTGGGCGACATCGAATGCGGGTTCGCCACGGACCTTATGAGCAATGAGGTAGAGGTCGGTCATGGAAGAAATCCCTTGCGGGGTTTACGAACATAGCTGATTGCCCCCGGACTGAGATCAATGTCGTATGGAAGATTGATGTCTGGAACGACAAGTAGCGGAGGGTATATTAATTTATCAAATACCTCCTTGCGCAGTCGATCATCCCCTGAAAGAAGGGCGACAGCAACAATCCGTTCTTGCTGTGATGCTAATTCCCTCTTTGTCTTACGCACCCAACGATAAGCACGGAGCCACTCTGCCCGAGTCATGGTGCGGGGGTAGAATTCTGGCTCGAATATAAGTTGGGTCATTTCACCAGCCCCAACTTGCGCAGTAATGCCTGCGCCGCATCTCGTTGCTCCTGCGTCGTTTCGGCGAGCAGCTTCTCCCGTGCCTTGGTGGTTTTGACCACCGGCTGGTCCTTGAACTTGCGTTCGTGGGCTTCGCGGGTGAGGTCTAGGGGCTGCGCGGCGGTGGGGGTGAGGACTTCCTTGGCCTTCGCTTTGAGCACTTCGAGGGCCTTGGAGAGTCCACCTTCGCTGAGTGAATAGCGGGTGATGAATGGCGTGCCGCCCTTGGTCATTGGCAGGGCGACATAGATGTCCCTGCCGTCGGTCCACATGGTCACGGCATGGGGTGGGATGCAATCGCGGTCTAGTTGGCCCATCATTACAGCCTCCGCCATGATGCCTTGGAAAGTTGTGTACGAATGGTGTATTTGTGCGGAGGAAGGATTTCACCTTCAAGAACACGGGTAGCAGGTAGACTAGCAGGGCTGGCGCCCACAACTGGAATCGAACCAGTATCTCCGGAATCAAAGTCCGGCGCACTAACCGTTGTGCTATGTGGGTCCTCAGCCTCGCGCGCGGCCAATTCATTCATCGCGTCGATGTTGGACTTCAGTTCACCGGAAAAGTCCACTGGTCGGCCAAGATCGAAGTCCCAGAACCAGTGGGTGTTGACGATCCCAGCGGCGAGCATCTGGGGGAGCATTTGGCGATGACGGCAGGATGGGCGCACGCCAGCAGGGCATTCACACTGGTCGAAGGTGGTGAGGTAGGAGGATTCGAGTTCGCCATCGACGAATTTGGATACGCGAATGCGTTCGATGCTGAGGTGATCGATTTCGGTCTTGAAGGAGTAGATGGTTTGTTGGGTCACTGTGCATCTCCATCATGCTCTTTGGCGTAGTCGAATTCGATGTCGCTGTCACGTCGAGGTGCGCAGAGGTTTGGGTTCACAGCGAGCCACTGTTCGTAGGTGATTGGCGTTCCACCGATGTTGTGGATGAACTGGACGTAGCAGTCGTAGAGTGCAGGGAGGTCGATCATTTCCCCTCTCCACGGTATGAGGAACGGCCAATTCGCTGGCGCAGGGCGCGAAGGATTGGGGAGAAGATGAAAGTGTGCGCCGCAGCGCAGAAGGTGGCGAGGGCGAATGCGAGGGTGATGCCAAGCACGATGGTGAGGGTTAGGTCGGACATGGTGGATTCCCCATTCTATCTTACCATTGTACCACTAAATCCCTAGTAAGTCAAGAGGCTTAGTGATCCCTAGTGGGCAAAGAAATGCCCCCAGAGGCGTGAGCCAGTGGGGGCATTGGGGTCGGTCAGGTAGGCTTCAGTCTGCCTTCAGCGATTTGCTTGCGTCGTCAGGCTACTTCCCGTTCGCCGTTGGGCTTGTAGTCACGCATCTTCAGATAGCGCTTGCTTACACGGCGAGCCTTGCGTTCGGGATTGCCTTTAGTCAGTCGCATGATGTGGTCCTCCGTGAATACATCGCCAGACTAGCCAAGCGATGATGTGATGACTATAGTCCATCCAAGTCCTCCTGTTTCCAAGAGCCTTGACCGTGGTAGTGCTCATACCAAGCGCGCACAGGGAAGCCCCGAATGCCTGCAAGGCTGCAATACAAGGCAAACTGTGCGCAGTTGGTGATCTTGGCAAACTCAGGATAGACTTTGGCCCAACGCTCAGGCCCAAGCCAGTCTTTGATGTCTTGCACAGCGTCAAAACCGGGTGCAGGGGATTTGCTGTAGTCGATTGTGTTATGCATCGGCGTCCTCCTAACCTATGCAAAGAAATGGCCCCACAAGCGGTGAAGCCTGTGGGGCCAGAGGGTTAGCCTACACCTTGTGCAGTCGGCGGACGGCCCCAATAGCGTTCCTCAGTGCCACCCCCGGCCAGCCAGTCGGAGAGGCTGATGAGTTCAGGGCGGTCACTGTACCACTTGCCGGTGTAGGGGCCGGGCTGAGGCTCAACCGTACTGACAGGTTCCTGACTGCCAACAGTCTCTGAGGATGCAGTGATGGGCGAGGCGGGAGAACCGTGCCTGTTTGCAGTAGGGTCCGCTGCACTCTGCCCTTCGGCCGGGCCACTGGACTGGCTGTCGATGTTCTCAGGGGAGCCGCTGATGTAGTATTCCGGTTCAGGGAACATATCGTGACGTTCCTGTGCTGGGGCTATCTCAGTGGTTGGTGCCGCTTCGTGAACCTGTTCCACCTCCGGAACGGCCAGCGGCGCAGGCGGCGACGCAGCCTTGAGCAGATTACCAGCAGTGCCGAAGAGATTCTCCACGAAAGACTTGAACGACGCCGTTCGATCAGTCTCTTCCAGAAACATGGTCTCGGCCTGATCTCGGGCCTGCTCCGCCTCCCTGATCTTGGCGTGGAGGGCGTCGATCTCGCTGGCACGGTCCAGGAGCCGGATTTCCAGCGATTGGATGCGGTCGAGCAGATCAGCGTTGGCTTTGAGCGCGGCGTCAAGCTGATGCTGCACCTGCGGCAGGGTTTCCATTGCCTTGGCCATCTCAACCAAGTCATGGACGAAGTTACCTACGGACGGACTCATAGTCGGAACCTTTCATCAATGAGGGGCTGGCCCTCGGGGTTTGCACATCTCAGGCATCTTGTAGCTATGCCTGACTTTGCGAAGGGTAGTCCGCAGGGGCCTTGTGCGACACTGCGCATAGGTGCCCTGCGGTTGATGCTACTGGCATCGAAAGGTAGTAGCACTGTTTCGGTCGATGGCTCACCGGATGGTTATAGTGGTTCTCACACTACCGAAGGTTTAAGCCGCTAGGTTAATCGGCTCCGCGTCAGCGGGATAGTTTTGGTCATCGTCAGCGTCAATCTCTAAGGATATATCCGCGTCAGCATGATCCTAGGCTTTAGGCTGCCACAAAGATAAGGTGGCTATGGCTTTCGATGATACGGGCTCACCCCGTAGTGATTTGCTTCCAAGTCAAATGTGGGTCTCCCCAATGCGGCCACTGAGTGTAGATCATTGCCGAAGCAAGTCTTGCATACACTCAGTGGCCTAGGTTATTTAGGCCGTCGGCTGCGGTTGGGGCTTCGCACCCTTCGCTCGCGGCGCGACCTTACCGGCCTGCTTTGCGCTTAGGGGCTTGTCCTTCTTAGCCGCAGCCTTCTTGGCCTCGTCCTTGGCAACGAGTTCAGGGTCGGCGTGGATCAACTTGGTGATGTCGATCTTAACCGGCGTCTGTTCACGCTGCTTCAGGTTCGCCTCGGCCGTGGCCAAGATCGAAGCATCGGCTTCGAGCAGGGCCTTCGCGGCCTTGGTGATCTCCGACGCCTTGACAGTGCTGATCTTGATCTTGTTCGCCTTCATGGCGTCCTTGACCAGATTGCGCGCCAAGCGCATCGCCTCAGTCATCACGGCTCCCGAAGCCTTCTTGACCTTGGCAGCGCCGGTGATCTTGGTCTTGCCCGCGTACATGTCGTCGACATTTTCGAGGGCCTTGGCCTTGATCGCGGCCTTGCGTTCGGTCTCGTCGGGGTATGCCTCCTTCGTCAGCTTGGACATGCCACGCTCGGCGATGACCTTGAGGCCCTGCATGAGGGCTTCGCGGTACACCTCGTCAGGCAGACGCGCAGTGTCAACCTCAATCGTGCCCGCGGCATTCTTGAGTGCAACCTGCACAAGCGTGGACGGGGTTGCCGTGGTGGTGTCGGAAGCGTCGTTGGTGTCTACGTTGGTCATTGGTTACCTACGTCTTGGGTGGAAAGCCTCCACAGTTGTATGAGAACATCGTAAAGGTTGGCCCATTGTCTATGTGCTGACTTTGACCTTGCGTAGCCATGCTGGGCATGGGTTCGGCACTGTACTCTCAGCATCACCAATGAGGCAGAGCCTCTAGTTCACAGCTGTCTTGTTGGCTTAATCGTGCGGGATTGCACGGGGCAACGGTGCAGCAATGGCATATTGATTAATCCCTGCCACTGTGACTGCCAATGAGTTGGGGGAACTCACTGTCACCGCACCGCTGGCCTGCACAATCCCGTAGTCCTGATGCAATCATTGCTCCACACTAGGACACTCCGAAGAGTGTCCCGTCAGCGGATTAGCTGATGATCTCGATGCCGATCTTGGCGAACTCCCGCTTGAAGTACTCACGGTCCTCGGTGTTGAGGGCCTTGAGTTCCTGCTGGAACTCGCCAAGGTTCTGCCCCGGCTTGCGACCGAAATAGTTGTTGCAAGCGGCGGTGAAAGTCATCTGCTGCATGGTGTAGTCCTCCTAGGGCAGAAGCGCCCTAGTGTGGAGCACGGATTGCGATATCAAACAGCCCGGCAGAGAATGCTGCCGCATGAGCATGATATGGGTGCTCTCCCTACTGCCCTAAGCCCGGTAGGTCGCTAGGACCGCCGGGCGTAAGACAGGATGTCAGTCCACTAGCAGGGCCGTTGGCCCACAGCGACTAGAACATTCCACGAAGCGGGTGAATAGCGGGCTTGATCTGCTTGGTAGTGCCATTGGCGAAGTACTCGAAGTACACGCCATTACCGAATGCGTTGGCATACTCGGCCATCGCCTTCGTCGGCTCATAGCCCGGAGGGATGCCCTCACGCTCAAGCAGCGTGGGCGTATGCCCCGGAGCAGTGCATTCACGCGGCGAAAGCTGCTTCCATCCGTCTTTGGTCATGATGTGCATTAGATTATCTCCACAGTCCGATTGAATGCCCCAACTATACCACGCCGCGCCGCCGGTCGTCAAATCACGATTTCGTGATGCGCTCGCCATTGCGCCGCGAGGCAAGTGGGTAATTAGGTCGCGAGATTGCATTAGCTTGACGTACATCTAGCCTCAGCCCTCACACCCTGCGCCACTTGGGCAGATCAACCAGCATAGTCTTGCCAGCTAACTCCACAGGCTTGCCCTGCTTATCATACACTATCCGCTTGCCCTGTGGAATTAGGGGAACTTGGCGAGGTTTGGGCCTAGGTGCAACTAGACTAAGCAATTGTGCGGCTTCAAGTCTAGCCTGACGCTTGCGCATGGCATATAGTTCATTCGCAGTGGGAATTGGTGGCAGGTTAGGTAGATCAATCGCTTCGCCCGTGAAATCATCCACAGCACGCTGCCTGCGATCACTCAGCCCTTCAATAATCATCGGCATAGGTGGCTTAGGCTTTCTGGGCATTGTGTCCTACCTTCACAGGTCAGTCGATATGGTCGCTTGGGCCATTGTATCACTATACCACACCAACCGCGGATAGTCAAGCACAATCTCCAGCAATTTCGCCATGAATTCCCCATCCCTGCACTAGTGTAGCCTAATCCTCCCCTCATGGTGCCCTCACTCCCTAGTCGGGCATAGGGCCACCCGTGTATGGGGGTGGGAGGGTGTATGTGTCATATAGAGAGAATCTTGATAAGGCCAGAACACGCCCCCCGAGGGCACTCCCCCACCCCCATACACGGGTGGCCCTATGCACAGCTAGGCTATGAGAGGATCATGAGAGGCCAATTAGACAGGGCAAGCCGGGAGGGCTCGATCGCGCCAGCTATGTTGCACTGCAATGGCTGCGTTGCAGCATAGCGCGTGCGAGTGCAAGCGGCGTGCCATCGAGTCATGCACCGAGCGCATGGCCGCCATGCGAAAACGGCGCTTGTGTTGCGGGGCGATCGGTGCGATTGTGGCGTTGTCGGCGGCCGGATGGTCCGGCCTTGATCCCGACCCCATAGGAGCACTCACATGGCCATCAACATGGAAGCACTCAGCAAGATGTCTGCCGATGAACTGCGCGCCCTCGTTGCCCAGATGGCAGCGCAACCCGCACGCAAGCTGACGCTTAAGGTCACCGAGAAGGGCGGACTGTCCGTCTATGGTCTCGGTCGCTTCCCGACCACGCTCTACGCCTCGCAGTGGGAACGGCTGCTTGCCCCCGAGACGGTGAAGGAGATCAACGCCTTCATCACCGCCAACGCCAAGCTGCTTGCTCGCAAGGACTAGGCTGCGCCCTTGCTGCACCGCAGCTATCGCACCGCACAATCTGGGCCGCCCCGGGTGATGACCCCGGGGCGGCCCAAAATTTTGTCCCCGCGCATTGGCCAGATAGCCCTGTCATATCGCGTGCGAAATTTGAAACATACGTATCAAAACGCTCTGCGCAGGGGGCTTGACAACTTGCTATGGTTGTGGTTCAATGGTTGTGTAAATTGGGAGACTGGTGTGAAACCCGACGGCTTTGTTGACATCACGCAGGTTTTGCAGCCTGCAATTTATGCGCTTGTGTACGAAGGGCAAATTGTTTACATAGGCAAATCTAATATGCCCTGTGTGCGTCTGGGTCAGCACGCGGTTGGGCCCCTTAAGGCCATTCCCACCCCGTTCAAGAAAGCCAAAGTGGTACGCGGGTACAAGATGAAATTTGATTCAGTGTGGATTTTGCCTTGTCCCACTGTCGACTTACATAGTGTTGAGAGGGCATTAATTGAACATCATACGCCAAAATACAATATTCGATACAACAAAACCAATTTAGATATTTCGTTTGATCAATTATTGGCAACCATAATCTCACCCAATAAGCAACCGCCTATAGCAAGAAGGATGTAAGTCTGTGCTGGAAGGATTCACAGATGCAACTGCGATGTTGCGGCCCGGGGTCTATGCACTGCTGCGCGAAGGCGTTGTGGTGTACATCGGCCAGTCCAAGCAACCCCTCTCGCGTGTGTACTCGCACAAGTCCCTGTGGGGCCGCAAGCGCACACCGGGGTGGTTGCCCATCAAGGGCATCCTCTTCGACGAAGTCCATGTCCTCTCATGCAAGGTCGAAGACCTCGACCGACTCGAGCGCGCACTGATCGACCTCTACAAGCCGAAGTACAACGTCAAGCTAAAGGCTCCCACGCCCGTCGCAACCGAGTTCACCATCACCATCGGCGACATCACCGTGCCGTTCAACCCGCGCCCGGCGTCGCCGCCTATCCTTCGGAGGTTCTAATCGTGGCCCTGCCGCGTGCACGAGTCTATCGCCAGCAGCCGGAAGTCTCTGACATCCGTGTGCTGTCGCGTGCCGATCTCTCTGTGCTCGCTACGCCTCGGCCCCCGAAGGCACTTCAGTCCCTGCGCGATTCCCATCACCGTATCGCGCGTGCAGCAGCCGCTGGCCTCAGCAATGCCGTGATCGCAGAGACCTGTGGCATCAGCTACAACCGCGTCACTGTCCTGCGCCAAGACCCGGCGTTCATCGAACTTGTCGCGCACTACCGTGCCGTGGTCACCGCCGAGTACATCAATTCGATCGACCCGGTGATCGAGTTCATGCGCACCAACGCGATCAAGGCGCAGGCCCAGATCGCACAGAAGCTCGAAGAGGCCGAGGAGAAAGGGGAGACCCTCCCCACCCGTGAACTCCTCGGCATCTCCGAACTCGGCTTCGATCGCATTGGCTATGGCAAGGAGCGCAAGAACGTCAACGTCAACGTCGACTTCGCTGCGCAACTCGAATCGGCACGCAAGCGCGCCTCAGGCGTCGAGAGTGCCCGCGTTGTTGGGGGGACTTCCCTAGCTCCCCAATCGGCCCCGGCTGCACACAGCCCCACTGTCGCCCGGCCGGGGCCGCCCAATCGACACATCCCTTCACCGCCAATTGCGCGGCGGTTCTAGGGTAGGGAGGGGGCAGCATGTTAGATCGCCTGTCGAGTGCTAGTCGGACACCCGATGGGCTTGATCTCGTTGCCCCCTCTCTGCGCTCTGATGGCGCCAATGCCATGACCGAGGACCTGCTCGCTTGGCTCGCTGAGGTCTCCAACGATCCCCTAGCCTTTGCCCTTGGTGCATTCCCTTGGGGCGAACCCGGTACCATCCTCGCCAAGTACGATGGTCCGCTGGCGTGGCAGCGTGAGATCATGGAGGAAGTCCGACAGGGTCTGCTGTCCATTGAGGAGGCGATTCAACGTGCAAACGATTACCCTGACGATACCGGAGAGGAAGGTCAACCCATCCAACTCGCTACCGCCTCTGGCCACGGAGTGGGTAAGTCTGCTCTCGTTTCCATGCTCATACTATGGGCATTTACCACATTCCCTGATTGTCGAGGCGTCGTTACAGCGAATACAGAGACACAGCTTAAGACTAAGACATGGGCCGAACTCGGTCGTTGGTTCAACCTCTGCTTCTTCGCGCGGGACCACTTCACCCTAAACGCCACCTCCCTTGTCTCCAAGGACCCTACTCGCGAGCGCACGTGGCGTATCGATATGATCGCGTGGTCCGAGACCAACCCAGAAGCCTTCGCAGGCATGCACAACAAGGGCAAGCGCCTGCTGATCATCTTCGACGAGGCCTCGGCCATCGCCGACATCATATGGGAAACCATTGAAGGTGCCACCACCGACAGTGACACCCAAATCATCTGGCTAGTCTTCGGCAACCCCACCCGCAACTCCGGCCGCTTCCGTGAATGCTTCGGGGAGGGCAAACATGCGTCGATGTGGAAGTCGCGGCAGCTTGATAGCCGCACCGTCGAGATCACCAACAAAGCCCGCATCGCGCGTTGGGAATCTATCTACGGCGCTGACACTGATTGGTTCCGTGTTCGTGTCCTTGGCCAGTTCCCCCGCCGTGGCGAAATGGAATTCTTCTCTGCCGCAGAGATTGACGCGGCCATGTCACCAGATCGAGAAGTATTCGTTGATGCGTTCACCCCACTGGCACTTGGGGTCGATGTCGCGCGTTTCGGGCGAAACAATTCGGTTCTATTCCCCCGCAAGGGTCGTGATGCCCGAACGATCGAACGAAAGTTGTACTCTGGGCTGAGCACCACCGAACTCGCCCAACGGGTCTTCGATGCCTTCACCCAATGGCGCCCCGATGGTATCTTTATCGATGGTGGTGGTGTCGGTGGCGGCGTCGTCGATCAATGCCGACACCAACAACTCTTCGTGTGGGAAGTCCAATTCGGTGCCAAGGACTCCATCACCGGCATCGCCAATGACAACTCCGGCGAACGCTATGCCAACATGCGCGCCGCGATGTATGGTGCTCTGCGCGCGTGGCTCAAGACCGGAATGCTGCCACAGTCGCCCGAACTCCGCACCGCGATGCTGGCGATCAAGTACACCTACCGTGAAACCAAACAGGGCGACGAGATCATCCTCACTTCCAAAGAGGACCTGCTCGATGAGAACCCCGACCTCGATCTCGATACCCTCGACGCCCTCGCCCTAACCTTTGGCGGTCCCTTGGCCCGTAATCCCCACGCTGGCGGCGAGTTCGCCCACATGCAAAACCCAAACCAAGCCGAGCATGAATACGACCCCTACTCGGCTGAAAGGATGGCATCCTAATGGACCCTATGGGCCTACTCAGTCTCGTCGGTGGCGGTGGACTAGGACAACTCCTCGGCAAGGGCAAGCCCGATGCTGGCGCAGGTGGCGTCAAACCCGATGGTGACACCCCAGCCACTCCCGCAGCCACAACCCCCGCCACCACTGCCCCGACCGCAGCGCCCGGACCTGCAAAGCCGGGGCGCCCGACCACTCCGTCCACATTCATCGGCAGTGCAGGCACATCTAGTGGCGGTAGCGGCCCCAGCACCCCATGGGGCAAAACCCTGATCGGCGGAATGTGATGCCCGTAGTCCCCTTCAGCAAACCCTCAGGCGCACCGGCACTCCCGAAGGTCGAGGCCCCGTGGCTGCTTATGGCCGCAGCGCAGATGGATGCGCAGGGAAGGCTCATTGAACGTGGGGCTGAGAGTACAGTGCCATCGGTCGGATCGGTCGGTGCCGAGCCTGAAGGAGACGCCGCGTGAACCAAATGCTCAGCGCCGAGGCCCTCTACCCCGTTCGCGATCGCTCGTCGAATTCCGTCGATGAAGCCGCGCTCAAATACTCGCAGGGCCGCCTCTTGGGTCTCCGTGCCAATCGCTACTCGTGGTGGACCCACTGGCGTGAACTAGCCGACTACTTCCTCCCAAGGAGATACCGATGGGTAATCACCCCGAACATGATGGCGCGCGGGAGTCCGATCAACAACCACATCCTCGACTCTACTGGGGTCATATGTGCTCGGAATTTGGCATCTGGATTAGTGAGCGGAAAGTCGTCACCCACTCGCCCTTGGTTCAAGCTACGTGTGGGCATTGTGGACAGCACTACGACCTCCCCCACAAGTTTATGGCTTGCAGAGTGCGAGAGAATTCTTTACCTGATCTTTGCTGAGTCGAACTTTTACAACTGCATCGCACAGTTCTACTACGATCTCGTCATCTTCGGCACCGCCAGCTTGCTGGTGTACGAAGACTTCGAGAACGTCATCGTTTGCTACAACCCATGCGCCGGGGAGTACTACATCGACATCGACGGCAAGTACCGCCCAACGGTGTTCTATCGCGAATTCACCATGACCGTCGCTGCGGTCGTGGACGAGTTCGGGCTCGAGAATTGCAGTGAAGCCGTGCAGCGCCTGTACACCGACCCCACTGGCGCAGGCCTCACCCGTGAACTAATCGTCGCCCATTCGATCGAACCCAACGACGATGGCAAGGCCGCCGACTTCGGCTTCTCCACCCGCTTTGCCTATCGCGAACTCTATTGGGAGTGGGGTGGCTCTGCATCCCCGCAAGGCGGTGGCCCCAGCCCCAAGGGCTTCCTTCGTCGCAAGGGCTACTACGAGCGCCCCAACATCACCGGCCGCTGGGACCTCGTCTCCAACGATCCATATGGGCGCAGTCCGGGGATGGACGCGCTTCCAGACCAGAAGCAACTCCAACTCGAGACCCGGCGCAAGGCCCAAGCCATCGACAAGATGGTCAACCCCCCGCTCGTCGCCGACGTGCAACTCAAGAACCAGCCCGTGTCATTGCTGCCGGGCGGCGTGACCTACGTCCAAGGTTACACCACCTCAGGCAAGCCGGGCATCGACTCGATCTACGACATCAAGTTCCCTGTGAACGAAATCACTGAGGACTTGAACGAAGTCCGCCAACGCCTCGGCAAGACCTTCTTCAACGACGTGCTTATGACGGCATCGCAATATGAAACACGGTCTAATGTCACTGCTATTGAGTGGGACATGCGAAAGTCGGAATCCCTTGTTGCGCTGGGCCCTGCGCTTGAACGCATTGATCATGAGGTCCTTGGCCCTGTGCTTGATCGTGTTTTTGGCATTGCTGCTCGTGCCGGTATCCTTCCTCCCGCGCCGGAGGAAGTCCAAGGGCAGATGATCAATGTCGAGTACGTCTCGATGCTCCAACAGGCCCAACAGGCCGCCGTCAGCGCCGGTATCGAACGTGTCCTCTCCCTTGCTGGTTCCATCCTCCCCGCGAAGGATGACATTATGGACAACATCGACACCGATTATGCACTTGACAAATACTCCGAACTTCTGAACAATGATCCTAAGATAATCAGAAGTCCGGAAGCCGTGCAGGAACTTCGTGCCCAGCGCCAACAAGCTCAAGCCCAGCAGATGCAGGCAGAGCAAATCGCTGCGCTGTCGCAGGCTGGGAAGAACCTCTCAGGCATCGATGTGGGCGGTGGTGTGAATGCCATTCAAGCGATGGGAGGCGTAGCGCCATGACCAAGCAAGTCGAATTCACCCCCACTTCGCATGTGGTCCACATCACCGTCGACCCTTACGGCCGTGTCTATCACGTCTCGAAGATGTTCGACCGCTTCGCCAACGAGACCAATGATCCCGCGCTGGCCGAATCCTGCGTGATCGAACACACTCCCGATGGCCCATGGACCTCGCTCTCGTGCGATGATGTCCCCATCTACACGGTGCACTAGATGGCCCTCCCCAACGCAGCAGATCGCAAGAGCGTCCGAGAAGCCGAGAAGGCTGCCCGGCTCGCCTTGCGTCAGCGCGGGGAAGTCCTCAAGCAACTAATGTCCGCCTCGCCCGGTCGCCAGTTCATCTGGGACTTCCTTGGCGGCTGCCATATCTTCCACACCACGTTCAATGGAGACGCACTCTCGTCGGCCTTCGCCGAAGGTCAGCGCAGCGTGGGGCTACGTCTCCTTTCCGACATAATGGTCCATTGCCCAGACCTCTACCTCTTAGCACAGCAGGAAAGCCATGAGCGAACCCTCAGCAGCGACAGTACCGCCAACCGAGCCGACGCCGACGCCCCCGACCGATCCGACGCTTCCGCAGCGCGATCCGCAGGGGAACCTGTTGGAGCCGGGCCAGACAGCGACCCCACCGACCCCGATCGAGCCGAAGTCACCGACGGCGCCGGGTGGAACCCCGGCGCCGACATCTACGTCGAAGCCCCCGGAGGGCGCGCCTGAAACCTACGCCGAATTCAAGGCCCCAGAGGGCTACACCATCGACCCCAAGGCCCTTGAAGCTGCCACGCCGATCTTTAAGGAGTTGGGCCTTACACAAGAGCAGGCCCAGAAGCTCGTCGATTTCCATTCCTCCCAGATGATCGAGGCGATGAAGGCCCCCAATGCGGAGTACGAAGCCACCCGCAATGCATGGAAAGCCGCAATCGAGGCCGACCCCGACATCAAGTCCGCCACAGCCGAGGGCAAAACCGGCCTCGACGCAGTCAAGATCAACATCGGCAAGGTCCTCTCGGCCCTCGGTGACGCCCAACTCGCCACTGACTTCAAGGCCGCTATGGACCTCACGGGCGCAGGGGACAACCCAGCGTTCATCAAGGCCTTCAACAAACTGTCCGCATTCATCACAGAGGGCAAGCACGTCTCCGGCACCGGGCCGTCCCCACACGGCCAGCGGCCGCCGGGCTCATCCGACCGCCCAGCCCCGGCGCGCGCCCTCTACCCGAATCTATCGTAGTCGAGCCTCAGAGAGGTTGAAAGCAATGGCCAGATCGACTTCGTGGATGCACTACCCACCCAATGGTTCAACCTCTCTTAGGAGCACACCCTAATGGCTACGATTGGTGCAAACGCACTGACCTATGCTGATTGGGCCAAGCGACTCGATGATGGCTATCGTATCGCTACCATCATCGAACTGCTGTCCCAAACGAATGAAATCCTTGACGACATCATCGTCATGGAGGGCAACCTTCCCACCGGCCACAAGACCACCGTGCGCACCGGTCTCCCGGCTGCCACTTGGCGCTTGCTGAACGCTGGTGTCCCGAACGCCAAATCGACCACGGCCCAGATCACCGACACGTGCGGTAATCTCGAAACCTACTCCGTGATCGACAAGGACATCGCCGATCTGAACGGCAACACGGCGGACTTCCGCCTCTCAGAAGTCCGTGCCTTCCTCGAAGGTATGTCGCAGCAGGTCGCCTCGACGCTGTGGTACGGCAACCAGCATGTGAACCCCGAACGGTTTACCGGCTTCGCGCCGCGCTACTCCACGGTCACCACGGCCTCTTCGGCCACCGCTGCGAACGTCCTCGATGCCGGTGGTACCGGCTCGACCAACACCTCCATGTGGATCGTCACGTGGGGCAGCGACACCGTCCACGGCATCTTCCCTAAGGGCAAGATGACTGGCCTGATGCACAAGGACATGGGCGAGTGGCCCGTGCAGGACGCCAGTGGCAACACCTACCAAGCCTATCGCGACCACTTCAAGTGGGAGATCGGCCTGTGCCTCCGCGATTGGCGCTACACTGCCCGCATCGCCAACATCGATGTGACGCAGCTAACCGGCGTCTCCGCCGCGAACCTGATCAACCTGATCGTCCGCGGCCTCTATCGCCTGCCCACTGCCCCGGCTTCGGCCAGCGCAATCCAGACCTCGGATACCCCCGAAGTCCGCGCCAACATGGGCCGTGTGGTGATCTACTGCAACCGCGCGATCCGCACCTACCTCGACCTCCAAGCGATGAACAAGACCAACGTCTTGCTTCAGCTTCGTGAGTTCAACGGCAAGGTCGTTACCACCTTCCGCGGCATCGATGTCCGCACTTCGGACGCGCTGCTGAACACTGAAGCCCAAGTGACCTAAGGAGCCACACACATGATTCTCGATGCACTGCTCCGGTTCACTGATGCCACCTCGGGTGACAGCCCGACCACGGGCACTCAGAACTCCACCAATGTCATCAACCTCGGCCTCAACTCTGCGAACGCTCAGGCTGGTGGCACCACTCGCGACATCGGCATCGGCGACAAGCCTGCACTGAAGCTCTTGGTGCAGGTCAAGACCGCCTTCTCCGGTGGCACCTCCTTGCAGATCGGCCTCCAAGGCTCGACCGACAACTCGTCCTTCACGACGTGGTGGCGGTCCCCTGCGGTGGCAGAAGCCGCGCTCGTTGCAGGCGCTCGCCTGTACGACATGGACATGCCGCGGCCCCCGGCTGGCGTAGCCATTCCGCAGTATCTGCGGCTTGAGTACGTCACCGTTGGCACGCACTCCGCAGGTGCCCTCGACGCCTTCATCGTCCTCGATCGTGACGACCAGTTCTACTCCTCGACCGGAAACGCCGTCATGGGCGGCTACCCGGCGGGTGTCACTGTGTCGAACTAACGGGAGATGCTCATGCGCTTCCCCCGTTGGAAGGCAGCCGTTGCTGGCCTAGCTCTCTTCGGAGGGCTGGGCTACGCCTTTGCGCAGACTGTGATTTACACGGACTTGTCCGGTAGTGAAGCATGGTCGGCAGGGCAAGGCATTGGCGGGCCTTCACAGTACCTCACGACGGACGTTGTCCGCAACTCTGCACAGGCGGTCGCCGGGGCCATCAACGCCGCGTCGACCTACGGCTCAGGTACTCTCGCTCAGCTTCGTTGGGGCGGGAATGTCCTCTTCACCGTACAGCCCACGGCAGTGGTTGCGCTCACGCTCCCACCCAATCCTGTCCCCGATGGCGCTATCGTCGGGTTCTGCAACGTCACCGGCTCGGCATTCGCCACCACCGCCATTTCGTGGACGGCGAACACGGGCCAATCCCTCAACACCGCTGTGTCGGTCGCTGATCTTGGTGCCACCACTTGCAAGAAGGCCCAATTCAACCGTGCCAACACTACGTGGTATGTGATCCAATAGGAGCCGCATAGATGCACAAGCTTCGTTCACTTCGCTTCCTGCTCCCGGCACTGATCTGTCTTGCCCTTGGCGGCACCTTCGCCATTGGCCAGACCTTCCGCGCCGCGGTGCAGCTGTCGCAAGACACCTCTGGTGCCTTCCTCGTCGACAGCAACAACAACCTCTATCTCCCCAAGAGGTTGATGTCCTCGACGAGCAACGTCAACAACCCTGCGCCCACGATTACGGGCACGGGCACTCCCACCGTCGCTGGAACGGACACTGCGGGCACCATCACGATGGGCTCGTCGGCTACGACCGCGACGTTGCTCTTCTCGTCGGCTTATGGCGCAACGCCCAACTGCGTACTATCTCCGCAGAATGCGTTCACCACGACGAACATCGCCTACACGATCGTGACCACCTCGATCGCCATTACCCAGAACTCCACCTCGGGTAATAAGATCAACTACTTCTGCACGGGGACCACGTCGTAATGTTCTGGCTGGGCCTATTGCTCATCGTCTGCTACGTGCCGGGTTACACCGGTGCCAGCGTGCCGACGCAATGGGTCTTGCTGTCTGCGTTCCTCCCGGCCTGCCTGTGGTACCGGTCAGAAGTGACAACGGGCCACAGGCTCTTTTTGCTGTGGATCATTTACTCCCTCGCCAGCCTCACGTGGGTCCTGAATTTCTACTCCGCTGTGTGGGAACTTTGGTTCCTATTCATCTGGGCACTCGCTTATCACTATGGAACAATCATCACCGACCTGCGCGGCTTATGGAAAGGTCTCGCGGTGGGCCTGTCGATCTCCACTGTGGTCGCACTTGCCCAAGCCCTAGATTATGCCCCGGTGGAAACCGCCGATCCATTCCGCTATCCCGGCCTCCTGTTCAACACTGCCTTGGCTGGCATCGTGCTCGGCCTTGTCATTGTCGCGCTCGTCACTGAGCGCCTGTGGTGGTACATACCGCCCCTCGCTATTGGCCTAGTGCTCTCCGGTTCCCGCGGCGGCATCATTGTCGCGACGCTTGGCATCTGTGCTGTCTATTCCCGATTCCTTGCGTTCACCGCACTAATCGCCGGGAGCCTCGCCTTCATCATTCACCTCGACCCCGCTGACGCCCAACGCCTGCAAATCTGGGGCGTGACCCTCAACGCCTTGATCCCCTTCGGCTATGGCATCGGCTCCTTCGGAGACCTTTACTATGGCTATGCCGCCAAGATGGCACTCATCCGACCGGAGTACGCCCACAATGACCCACTCCAACTCGTCTACGAATTCGGCATCTTCGCCATTGTCCCCATTGGAACCTTCATCTTGGCACTCGTTGTCAGTGGACGAAATTTCCCCGTCCTATTCGCATGGTGCGCCGCATCGCTATTCTTCTTCCCGCTCTATACGCCGATTACGGCATTCATTGGGTGTGTCTTGGCGGGTGTTAGCATTCGTGATTGGGATGTGGTTCGCCGTGACCGCCGTGACCGCCGACCTAGTTTCCTATCACGGCTCATTGACGAGGAACCCGGAACTGATCTCGCTGGGAGCGAAACTGTTCCCATGGTCATTCGAACTACGGCATCGGAGACTACCTAATGTCTAATCGTGCAGGAAAGTGGCTCATCATCGCCATCGCTGCGGTGCTTGTGGTCCTCGGTTATCTTGAAACCGCAGGGCAGGCTCGATCACAGCAATCGGTCATTGTCCCGGCGACCACCACACAGATCGCCATTGCTGGCACTGTCGCCGTGCGTACCAGCATCATCAGCGGTGTGAGCGGTAAGTCGATCTACGTCACCGCCCTACAACTTACCCCCGTTGCCACTGCGGTCGTGACCTTCTCCTACGGCACTGGCACCAACTGCGGCACCGGTACCGGCACACTCTCTGGCGCCCTCACTTTCGCCGCAGGGCAGACCGTCAACTTCGGCAATGGCAATGGCGCGGTGATGGTTGTCCCCGCGGGCAATGACCTCTGCATCACCATTGCCACCGCCGCATCGCCGGGCATCATTGCCTACGCCCAATTCTAACCACCGACTGAAAGGACCACTGCTATGGAATGCCCCCGTTGGAGACTAACCGAACCTCACTACATCAACGTCCCTGTCCTCCCGGACGGCACGAAGGTCGAGTGGGAGCATAAGGAAACCGCCAAGGAAACCGGCCGCACCAAGCGGACGCTCCACAGCGTCCCGATCCTTCTCGACCCGAAGGACCCGGCGGACTGCAACTACCCCGGCGAAGTCATTGTGGCTCTTGAAGTCGAAGGCGCCTCGCATCAGCGCAATGACATCATCTTCGTCGGCACTCCCACGCCGGGGATGGAGCCCCTCAACGAAGCGGCCGAAGCCATCACTGCGGAGCATCGCCAGCGTTGGGAACACCCGATCGAATCCCTTGCCCCGAACGGCAACATGAGCGAGGCCGAAAGCGCATTCATGGAGCGTATGATGGCCGCGTTTGGCAAGATCGTCAACGCCACTGCCGCCCCGAATGCGACTGTGCCGAAGGCCGAGTACGACGAACTCAAGGAGCGCCTTGCGAAGCTCGAAGCAATGCTTGCAGGGCAGGGTTCTCCTGCCCCTGCTCCTGCTGCTCGGAGGGCATAATCAATGGGCCTTATCTCCACTGGACCGGGCTCCCCACTTGCCTTTGGCTCGGCCAGTGGTGGTAAGGTCTACGGCTATAATAACATCTCTACCACCCCACGCACGGTGGCCCCAGCCAACACCTCGCGCCAGAAGATCACCTTTCACAACCCCGGTACGGTCGATCTCTACATCGCCCCGGCGAATGTACAGAATGCCCTTGGCACTTCGCCAACCCAGCCCGCGAACGTCGCCCTTGCGCCCACAACCTCAGCCCTTGGCGGTTGCTGGCTTATCTACGCCAACGGCGGCACCCTCTCAGTCGAGGGTGAATGCCAAGGCGCTTGGCAGGCCCTATCCGCTAGTGGCACCACCAATGCACTCACAGTGATGGACTCAAACGTATGAGCAAGCTTCGCCGCATGTGTGATTTCTTCATTACGGCGCTGGTCGCCGGAAGTCTCTATTCTGGCTGCCTCACCCCAGCGGATGCGCAGAATACTCTCTGCGCCGACAAGGCCTATGGTGACAACACCAACGCATGTGCCAATACCCGCTTTGTGCAATCGGCATTAGCCGGTTATGTGCCTACCCTTACTGTAGGTTCCACTGTAATTCTGTCTGGCGCTGACCAAGCATTACTCTACAACAATGCAGGCGTGCTTGGTAATATTATTTCCTCTGCTGCGGGTGCACCAAAGCAGATTCAGAATTTGTTTGGCGGTCAATTTATTGGCGTGCCTGTAAACTATTACGGCGCGCTTAACGACGGCAGCACCAACAATACTAGATACATAGTCGATGCTGCCTCATACGCAAATACAAGTCGTGTGGGATTGATCTTCAATTCAGGCAGTAGTTATCGATTTACCCCCATTCAATTTGGCGGCTCCTACATCAATTCCGGTACGTTCACGGGGTCGATCTCCGGCACGACGCTGACCGTCACCACCACGCCGAGCATGCAGCTAGCGATCGGGCAGTCGATTTCCGGGACCGGCGTCACCGCCGGCACCACGATCACCGGCTACGGCACGCGCACGTCCGGCTTCATCGGCACCTATACCGTCTCGGCTTCGCAGAGCGTTTCGTCCACCACCATCACGGCGACCGCACCCTCGTGCACCGGCTCGATCTCCGGCACCACGCTGACCATTACCGCCTGCGCCAATGGCACGCTCAACTTAGTGGATTCGCTGCAGGGCACCGGGATCGTTTCCGGCACCACCATCACCGCGCTCGGCACCGGTACCGGCGGGGCCGGCACCTATACCGTCGCCTATTCGCAGACGGTCTCCTCGACGACGATCCGGGCCTATCCCTACACGGTGGCGGCGTTGCCGCAGTTCATCATGGGCGCGCCGGGTGGCGAGACCCAGACCGTCCTCGCGCCGTTCGGAAGCAACACCTCGCCGCATGCGCTGGTGAAGATAGCCAACCCCGCAGCGCTGGGCGCCGTGCTCGGCTTCCGGGTCGCGAGCCTGCGCGTCAACGCGCTCAGTCTCTACGGCAACGCGATGATGTTCCACGGCTTCGGCGCGACAAGCTCGGGCGGCGTGCCGGTTGCCGAGAGCCTGTCGCTCGCCGGCGCGACCGGCAGCACCTGCGGCCTCAACATGATCGGCAACTCGCCGGGCGCGGTGAGCTGGGGCATCATCGAGGCGCGGTTCTCCGACATCACCGTCAACGACTCCACCGTTTGCGACGTCAACATGGACGGCGATAACGGCGACACCTCGCACAACATCCAGTCAGTCTTGATGTCGAATATCAAGGCCAACTCAGCTGCGAGCGGGGTTGGTTTTCGGCTGAACTACGCGGAGCCTTCCTGCATCGAATGCTTGGCGCAGAACCAGACGGGAGCAGCGATCGAATTCGACAACGTTTACCATCCGAAGTTCATCAATTTCTACGCCGAAAACAACGCAGCGATCACGGGGACTGCGAATTCCTACGGTGTGGAGTTGACTGGCAAGGCACAATTTGGCGTTAACGCTACGCTACTTGCCTGTACCACCTGCGACATTGACATTGCCACGGGCAGTGGCGTTGGCACAGTCTCACGGAATTTTGGCAATGCGGTTGGGCAGGCGGTCAAGGTCAGCGGCGCGGCGACGGCGCTAGTGACCGCAGGCACCGGCGTGTTCGGCTCCAACAGTGGCGCCGGTGCGCAGATCATTGGCTCCGGCTCCGTTAACGATGGCGTTTGGTATAACAAGAACGCCGACGTGGTTTGCAATATTCCAACGGGCGTCATCCGTCTGAACTGCGTCGGCTTCTCCGTCAACGGCTCGACGGTTTCGCTCGACGGCAATTTCACCATGTCGGGCGGATTCACCTTCACCGGGACGGTCACGGGCAACACGTCGGTGACGTTTCCGACGAGCGGTACGCTTGCGACTCTGGCCGGTAGCGAGGCTCTTACCAACAAGACCATCGGCAACACCAATACCGTCACGTTGAAGGACACACTGTTTACCCTTCAGGACGATGGCGACACGTCCAAGCAGGCGCAATTCCAGCTTTCCGGCATCACGACCGCGACGACGCGGACCTATACGCTGCCGGATGCATCGGACACGCTGATCGGCAAGGCCACGACCGACACGTTCACTAACAAGACGTTCGACACAGCCGGGACAGGTAACAGCTTCTCCATTAACAGCGTCGCGGTTACGGCCAACACCGGAACGGGAGCCGTGGCGCGGGCGGCCTCTCCGACCTTCACGGGGACGCTAACCGCGGCGACCGTAAACGCCGGAACCGGCGGCGAGACTATGGTTGTTGGGCCCGGCGGCACCGGCGCACTCAACGGTCGCATTAACATCAACGGCTCTAGCGCCGCAGGTCAAGGCGCCTTGCAGCTCTTTGTCAAGAACACATCGACCGGAGGATGGTTGTTCGGGCACGTCTCCGCGATTGAGGGTGGCGCCGAGACTAGCCACGATCTCGAATACTATAATCCCTCAACCGCTGTCCGCACCATTCGCTTGGTGCGTGCCGACGACACGGTTCAGTTCAATGGCAACGTCGCTTCGACCTCCACAACGACAGGTACGGTCCAGATTGTAGGAGGTGTAGGTATAACGGGTGCCGCAACGATTGGAACTTATGCCCAAATTGGCACCAAGATACGCGCTGTTGGCACTGCACCAGCACTCTCTTCATGCGGCACTACACCAGCAATCGAAGGAAGTGATCTGTCGGGCACTGTCACAATGGGCACTGGATCACCCACAGGTTGCGTTATCACATTCAACGCAGCATATACAAGTGCTCCGCGTTGTAGTGTAACTTGGCGTACTAACATCGCCTCGATGCAATACACCGTTTCTACCTCCGCTATTACGTTAACTCAAACAGCCACCTCGTCAAATCTTGTGGATTACATCTGCACTGTTCGGTCTGGTGGATAGGGATGAAAATGAAGAAGCTTGCCACTATTCTCGCCGTGTTGTTTGTCACTCCCGCAATTGCTCAGCAACAGCAGCAGCAGCAGCCGGCTGAGTTTGCACTGCAAGCGGCCCAAATGGTTACTCAATTAGGCCAGCTTGCACAGCAACAGATGAAGCAAATCGAGGCCCTGAATACCCAGATTAGTACTCTGCGAAAGGAACTCGACGAAGCGAAGAAACCGAAGGAGACTGCGAAGTGAAACAAGGAACTGGAAATAGCACCACCGGTGCACAGAAGCGAGAGCCTATCTCCCACGCCATCAACCCGGCTGGCGCCAGCGCCATTGGGCAGATGTACTCGAAGAACGTCTCCTCACTCGACGCAGGTCGTGGGTTTATGTCGCCAGAACCCGCCGCTTGCACTTGCCATGAATCTGGCTCACAAGGAAAGCACAAGTAGGAGACTGCATAATGCATGACATCGATTTCGAGCGCGCGGCGTTGCTGATGTCCGTCATTAAGGACGTGACTAATGTCTCGCCCATGGACACCAACATCCTCGGCGAGGCCCAGCAGGAACTTCGTGAGATCAACGAACTGTGCAAGGAAAACGCTCGTGAGCGTGCCGAGGAGCGTGCGGCTGAGGAAGCTGCGAATGCCCCAGAACAGCCCCGTGTGATCGCACCGAGCGATGGTAATGGGGATGAAGAAGTCGACGACGACGACGACGACGACAACGCGCCTGTGAGGAGGCTCTGATGTCTTGCACCCGCGATGGCGGCAAGCCCGTCAAGTATGACTTGCCCTACTCCCCGCCCAAGGGACCTGTACAGTCCCCTGCGGGCAGTAACCACGGTAACGCACCCGGACAAGGGCGGCACTAATGGTCGACAACACCAGCCTCACCAACCTCGCACTACAGGCCTTTGGCAACCGCACCATAATCACCGCGGCACAGTTGGCGGCTGGATCAAACAACGAAGCGAAGCAGTCAAATCTGGTGTTCTCGAACGTCCGGAACACACTGCTTCGCATGGCACCGTGGGACTGTGGGCTCAAGACCGCAAACCTGACTTACATCACTTCCCTACCGGGCACTCCGGAGAACACCAGTGCTGCGACGAACTTGTGGCAACCGGGGCAACCTCGACCCCCGTTTGCATACGAATACCAATACCCCGTCGATTGCCTTCGTGCGTGCTGGATCATCCCAGCGCAGCAGACTGGAGACTCATCCAGCGTCCCCATCACCACTGCTGTCACCGGCGGTGCCCCGACGACGTGGAACGTCGGCCCGATGGTGTTCAAGGTTGGCATCGACGAATTCTTCTGCGCCACAGCTGCCGCGGTTGTCGCCGGTGGCACCGGCTACGCTGCGGGCGATTTGATCGTCACCGAACTCTCGACCCTCAGCGCCGAGATCACCAACCGTCTCGGGACCTTCAATGCTTCGCAGCCACAGGGCGCAGCGGTGGTTCTCCGCGTCCTCACGCTCTCCGGTTCCGCTGTTGCTACGGTTGAGGTAGTTTCTGTCCTCCCCGACTCCTCCACGCCCTATGGTGGCAGCCTGTTCTACACCCCCACGCAAGCGGGCTCTGCGACTGTCGCCCAAGACACCACCACGGGTGCAGGCACTGGCGCGACCTTCACCTTCACCATCGACACCACCACCCCGCGCAAGCAGCGGGTGATCCTCACTAACCAAGAATACGCCACCCTCGCCTACGTCGCTGAGGTCACCGACCCTAATGTGTGGGACCCACTGTTTCAAGATGCCTTTGTCAACGCCCTCGCTGCCGACATGTGCATGGCTCTCAGTGGCGATAAGACCTTAGCCAATCGCTGTGTCAGCCTCGCCAACGCAGCGATCGAGAAGGCCCGCGCAGCCGATGGCAATGAAGGCCTCACCCAAAACAACGTCACCCCCGATTGGATTCGTGGGCGCGGCATCGCATGGACCGATGGTCTCTACAGCGGCCCCTATTCGTTCTTCGATTGGGGCGGATTGCTCCCCGCATACTAGGAATGCCCTGTGGCTCAGCCTGTAATCCAATACAGCTTCACCAGCGGCGAGTGGGCACCGGCGCTCAATGCGCGAGTTGATCTCAAGCAATATCACTCCGGCGCGGCGCTCCTTGAAAACTTCTTCGTCGACTACCGTGGTGGCGCAACGAAGTCCCCGGGAACCGAATTCATCCTCTGGTGTATCTCCGGCACCGTCACGGTTCGGTTGATCCCCTTCCAAGCTTCGTTGACGGTCTCGTACATCCTCGTCTTTGAGAACACGAAGCTATACTTCATCAACAATGGTGCGCCAGTTCTCGAAACGGGCATCAACATCACCGGCATCTCGAATGCCAACCCCGGCGTGATCACTGCGGCCAATTCCTACGCGAACGGTGACCGGGTTTATATCTCGGGCAACAGTGGCCTCACGGCCCTGAATGGCAACTACTACACCGTCGCCAACCGCACCGCTGCGAACTTCACCCTCATCGACATGTTTGGCAATGCGGTGAACACCCTTGCCATGGGCACATGGACTGCTGGCGGCACGGCCGCACGCATCTACACCCTCACGTCACCCTATGCATCCGCAGAACTTGCGCAGATCAAATATGCGCAGGATGTGAATGTGATGGTGCTGAACCATCCGAACTACGCGACATACACACTGACCTACACCTCGGCAACTAGCTGGGCCCTTGCCGCTGCGACGATTGGGTCCACAGTCTCCGCGCCCACTGGCCAAGCTGTCGCTACCACACTCGGTGCTGGCGCGTGGAACTATGCCTACATCATCACCGCTGTGGACTCCGCGGGGCAAGAATCTGGCCCCAGCGCATTCGCCACTCTTGCCAATGTCCTCGACATCCGCTCCAATGCCGGAACCAATACCGTCACTTGGAACGCAGTCACTGGCGCGGCTAGCTATAACGTCTACCGTGCCGTGCTTCGCAGTGGCGCAGCTGTGCCCGCGGGTTCGATGTTTGGTCTCATTGGCAATTGCACTGCGCTGACATTCATTGACTCCAACATCACCCCCGACTTCTCCATTGGCTACCCCATCGTCCGCGATCCTTTCAGCGGCTCCGGTGTGCAGTCTGTCTCCGTCACCGCTGCGGGTAGTTATGCAGGCCTAGCCTTCCCGGCAGTTAGCTTCTCTGGTGGCGGTGGTTCTGGTGCTGCGGGCACTGCTGTGCTTCAAGCAACTGCCATGGCGGTCAACTCCGCAGGCTCTGGCTATAATGTCGGTGAAACATGGGCAGTGTCGCAGGGCGCAGTTCTGCGCATCACATCCGTCAATGGCTCTGGTGGCATCACCGGCATCACCATCGTCAACACAGGTAACGTAACATCGAATCCGGTGTCATCGAATCCGATTACCATTGGTGTCAACGGCTTCTTCGTTGCAGCCACAATCAA
>ERZ761601.28-NODE-28-length-47856-cov-18.325663_pt1 | contig 47856 bp, 48 predicted proteins | sample MGYA00433092_ERZ761601 | MGnify/ENA primary metagenome ERZ761601 (study PRJEB28899, sample SAMN03785571) | bioreactor sludge metagenome | biome: EBPR Sludge; feature: EBPR Bioreactor; material: 0.22µm filtered reactor supernatant | place: Saint Lucia: Queensland...
TCTATAAGGATCTATAGGAAGTCTAGGAAGTCTATAAGGATCTATAGGAAGTCTAGGAAGTCTATAAGGATCTATAGGAAGTCTATAGTAGCTATAGTAGTATCTATACTTACTGTTCTATTTATAACCGATAAATTAAGTTATATCTTTCCTGCAATAAATATCAATGTTTCCAAGTGTTTATGGGGAATTTAGAGTTTTAGAAGTGCGAAAATAGGCTTTTTTGGTTAATTGGTAAGACCAAAAACTCCTTTAGAATCAATAATTTAGCCTATTTTCAACCAAACAAGAACAAACTTCCTATGCTTCTAAGGCCCTATAATCAATTTTTATTATCTAAGGTAGGGTAAGGTAAGGACGCAAGGCTAAAAACGCAGCCACGGGCTTCTAAACGCAAAATAAAAGGCATCCTATGGAAGTCTAGGATGCCTCATGTAGCTCTAATTGTAGGATAAGATTAGTTCAGTAAACTAATCCTATAGTTGTCTCTTGTTTTTTGATCGGCACATAGCGCAAAGATTACATTGCTATGCTCATCTAAATGCGAAGAGACGCTCTTTCGCATTATTAGCCGGCCTAATGCAACCGGGAATAGCTCGTAGTCTAAACCATCAAACTTTATGCCGTTAAACGCCAGAGTATGCCACGACACAAATAGGTAAATACTGTCTTGACGGAGGTTTAATCTAGTTTCGCTTTCCATAAACTCCATCGCAGACAGAATGCACAATTGAATCAGCTGTATCCGTTTTTCGTTAGTCATAGTTTGTTCCTCTCTTGTGTGTGATGTTCTTGGTTGGCTAACGGATTCTTACGTTAAATAGTCCGTCCTGTGTCTGAGCAATCACATTAGAATATAATCCCTCCCAATTTTGCGAGCATAGTGTGTCAACGAATGCTTGCGCTTGTTCGTTTGTAGGGAAATCTATCAGCATCCAATTAATACCAGAGAATCGTAAAGCACCATGCGCTCTTGCGCTCTGTGCGGCTTCGTATTGTCCTTTGATTTTGGTGCAATTGCCTTGTGTGCATTCTTTGCATTCTTTTACCATGATGATAATTCCTCTCTTTCATTGTTAGAAGGATCTTTCTCCCTTTGTGGCTTCTTTAGCCTTGATTTGCTCCCTTTGCTTACGAGGTAAGAATCGCAGCAGTTCATCTTCGTGTGTTTTGGTTTCAGGTTCCATTAGCGGCGTGTGCGGGATTGGTGGGATAGGATGCCCATTATCCAGCATCGTAAGGCCGTAGTTGAATCCCATGAGGAAAGCTATTGCCAATGCAAAAGCTAATGCGAATAGTGTTGATGTTTTCATCTTAAAGACTCCTTTGTGAAGAACTCAGGATTGAGTCGTGCGCCTAAATATCACGATGCTTCCCTTGTGTCAACTAATATTTTCACCTAAAGTATTGCAGCATATAGGGATATAACGATATAACCACATAACTACCACGGCATATAGTTTCACCAGAATATGTGCATATGATTTTGTATCTAAATGCGTATGTAGTGGGGTATCTGGGAGCTTGGGTTGTGGAAAACTAGGGCGAATGCCTGTGGAAAACTCGGTAACTAACTGGAAACATTGGGGTTAGGGGAGTTTGACCCCTACCATGTGGTTTGGGGATGCTTAGGGGGCCGGGGGGAACTGGGCGGTGGTATATATGTCGGAAAGAAAAACCTTCCTGCGGAACCTCATACCCCTCAATCCATTTTCGTAACATCCCTAAGACCTGTGACTCCCAAATACCTCTATTTTGCGTTTTAAAGCCCACCATTGCATTTTTAGAAGCAAAGGTATACCATGGTATACCCCGGACAATAAAAATGCAGCCACGGGGCTGTAATGCGCAGCAAATGGCATCTCAGGATTTCCCAAGAAGGCTTATTTTCCACCTAAGAACGAAAAACTTGGATTTTAGGGATTCTGTGGTATAATATGCGACTTATGATACTTATATTTTTAATAACGTTACTTTTGTTGGTTTATGTACTTATAGAAGCTAGTTTAGATGACTAAAAAGAAGATAAATTTAAACCTTAAGAAGCAATTTAGAGCGAAATTATCCTTAGTCCTATGGGAAGACGTAAAGGACATGAGGAAATTTATGGTTAAAGAGGGCGATAAGAAGAAAAATGTTAAAGATACTGTAGCTTTTTATGAGTTTAACGGTAAATTCAAAGGGAAAACTCTTAATTTAGGGGAAATACACCTTAGTAAACAGTATTCAACTATAGAATTCTTTTCTCATGAGGTTGCTCATGCCGTAAGAAGCTACATTACATTGAATATTCGAGACGCTTTTAGCTATGTTACTGATGCCGGAGGATATGCAGATGAATTAGTTGCGTATCTTACCGGAAATATCAATGGGGAAATACAAAAAGAACTAAAGGAAATAGGATGGCTGATAATTTAACAACGCAGGAAGACTTGAAAAATAAGGTTATTAAAGAAATGGATGAGCTTTTTGAGAGTAGAAATAAAACTCCAAGGGAGTCTTTAGCCGCGGCACAGGAAGAATCCGTTAAAGTAATTGGCATCAATGAGGAAATTGCTTTAAACGCTAAAAGACTGATCCTAAAGACCCTTAAAGACATTACAAAACCTCAACCATCCTATATTCACCCTATAGATGTAGCCAAAGCGGTAGAATCTTTGGTGGCAGCTTACAAAAACCTGAAACGTAATTGATGGAATACATATTGCAACCCGGAAACAAGAGATATTCACTATCTTATCAGCAACTCAAGGAAGATTATTGGAAATATCGCTTGATGACTAATTCTGAATTCCTTAAATCTTTACCGGAAATACTTCATTTTGCCTGTATCGTAGGTTGGATGAAGGAATTAGGGCCGGATTCTACTCTTAGTGATGAAGGAATTATTCACCAATTAGTTCATTTACTTACCGGAACTACTGGCCCTTCGGTCAATATGGAGGATATTAGAGAACAGTTTGAAGAGTTGTTAAATATTTAATTACAATAAAATAACTTTCTGTGTTATAATACGCACACTACTAGCCTGAAGTAAAATTCAGGCTTTTCTTTTGCCCTATAGCCGCTGTGGTGCGACACAGAGTAAGACAATTATCAGATTACGGTTGGAATCCGTACTATAGGTTTGACGCAGGCGGGAGGTACAGTAATCTTACGAGTCTCATAATCTCGTCAAATGGGTGCAATTCCCATGCCTGCTTCCATATCCCTTATGATTACCAGAGTTCCCTACCCCACTGAAGTTCCTAAACTACCGGAACCTAGAAGACTTCAACCTGTTCTTGAGCCTCCGAAAGCAGAACCTATGGTTCCGCCTATTCCAGAAGGTTCACAAGATGAATTTCCAGTAAACCAGCAATACCGAAGAGTTGTAGACGCGAATGCTCCGTCTCCAATGCCTTTAGTTCCCAAAGCGGGAGTTGGCTGGAAGAATAGATTGAAATACGGAGCATTGGCCGCTTTGGAATCAATGGCGACCAGAGCAGCGAGTATTCCACAAGTATCCGATGTGCCCATAGACGGCCCAGAAACACTATTTGGTGGTTTGGGTGCGGGCATTGCGGCGGCAACGAATCCACAGGCGTATGAGGAGTTACGGTATCGCCGGGACACGTTGCCGCGTTTTATTGAACAGGAAAAGTACAAGGCTTCCATGAGGGATCAGGCGCTAAAGGCGCAACGAGCAGAGGCGGACATTTGGAACACTCAAATGCAAGGACAGCAGCACAAAGAAGCTGCTAGGAAGACGGGATTAGACGCCGATACTGTGGAGCATAAACTTCCTTATGTTCGTCAGCAGGAACAGGTTTCTTTGGCTACCAAGCAGCAGGATTTGACGAACAAACAACAAGAGCCTGCCAGAATTCAATCTATTGTTGACAAGAACAGAGCGGATACCAAATTAACCGAAGCTCTTACTCCTGAAAGGGTAAAGGCACAAGTTCTTACGAATGAACTAAAGACTTTTGAGAATAAGGCCGCTCCTGAGAAACTAAAAACTGATATAGAACTTAAAAAAGCTCAGACCAATAGAGCCAACAGGCTCTCAAGTAATGTATCAAATCCAAGAGTAGATACGCAGGCCGCTAGAGACAAGGCGATGATAGCTTGGAGAGAAGGCGGAGAAAAAGAGGCTAAACTTAAATTCTTCCAAGAGGAAAATAAGAAGCTCATGCAAACCAATGAAGACTACGCGAACGAAAGAGACAGCAACAAGAAACTTCGTGCATTGGAAAGACGTTGGGAAAGAGCGAAAGAAAAGATTGAAAAAGAATTTATTGAGCAGAAATCGCTAGATAATCGTACCGGTCAAAGAAAGAATGGAAACACCTTACGTGGCGCAGACGCCTACGAAATCCTCTACGGAAAAACCCGAAAATAAATCTCCTGTCTTCAACCCAGAGGAAGAGATTTCCATTGAACAGTTTGAAGAAGCTGCTAGGGAGAGGTATGGAATTCCTAAGAACGTTGTGCAGGCAATGCTTCGTCAGGAGTCTAGTAATGGGCAAAAGCTTACCTCGAAAACAGGAGTTAAAGGAAAATATCAGGTAACGCAAGATACGGCAGCAGAATGGGGGAAAGCTAACGGTATTTCTGGTGCTAACAGGGACAATCCGTTCCATCAAGCTGCCGCTGCAATGTGGTATCTAAGAAAAAACTTCGACGAAAGCGGCGATGTTCCTGACACAAATGCAAGATGGTTAACCGCAGTTGGAAAATACTACGGAGGCCCAGGGGCTATGCATGGCAGCGTGGCCGATACAATATCCCGTGACAATGTATCAAATCCATCCGAGCATATTACCAGAGTAGGGAATTACTGGAAGCAATTAGGGTTAGATGGGGATTCACAGGAAGTGCCGCAGCAGCAGCAACCTGCTCCCAAGCAGGAACCTGCAAAGAAACCTGCTACTGAAGTAGATGAAACTACAGCTTTGTTGCAAGCTATTGGCGCACAAGAAGCTGCCGCACCCGTTGAGCCTACAGTGACTCCGGGAGTAGCCGCTGGTGATGCCTATAAAAAATACATAGAAAGCGGAACATCTACTGGATTTGATAAGGACATAGCTGAAGCTTCCATATTATTCAGTAAGCCCGGACAAGAAGCCGCAAAAGGATTTGATCCAGACAAGAAGGTTGTATATCGAATTGATCCGTCTACTTTTCCAGTAGATGTTGTAGCCAAATCCAAAGACAGACAAAAAGAGTTTGTTCATCAGTATTTTAGTAGACTTGGTTTACAACCAAAGCAAACTGACGAGCTTATTGAAGCTACTGGCTGGAAACTTTTTGACCCTAAATCGCTAGACGACAACCTTAATAATTATCTTAACGGAGTTCAGGCCGCTCTTCCTCTGGATATTTCAGCAGGAACAGCGGCTTTAGTTGATGCCTATAAGTCCGGTGGAGCGGAAGCTGCCAGAGTAGTTAAGGGCCAACTTGATGCGTTTAAATTAAGATTTGAGCAATCCAAGCACGTAATTACCGACGAAGAGCGGAAGAGCTACGCTCCTTTAGCGGCTAAAGTTGGCGCTAATGTAGCGAAAATGCTGGGGCTACCGATAGGTGATCGTACCTTAGACATCGCCAGAGGGATGATGGCGATGAAGATGGGTGCGTACCAGACTGCAAAAGAAAACATACAGTTCTGGAATAACATCACTGGCGGCATCGCATTTCCTAAACTTGCACAACAAATGCAAGAAGGGTTCCAGAAGAATTATGCGCTGCAAAATCAAATAGAGAAGTCAATGACTACCGGGGAATCCTTTGCGGAACAAGGGGTCGCTACTTCCGGTATGTTGCTTAGGAACGTAGCAGCAGGTTCTTTGATTGCTGCCGCTACTCCCGTTGCTGCCAGTGGAGCAGCAGTCATTGCGGGAACTTCTGGCTACAATTTATTTGACACTCTTATAAGTAATCTCCATGAATCGCCTGAACAACGGGCGAATGCCGTGGTTCACCAAGCGATTCTTTTAGGAATTCCATGGGGAACTAAACTAGGTGGATCATTACTTAAAGGTGTTTTAGGTAAAACCGCTTCTCTTACTGCCGGTAATATTGCTAGGGCAAGTGCGGCAATGAAGGCTGCTCCGCTGTTCTCTGCTGCTGAATTAGGTGTTGCAACCGCTGGTGCTGCTGGTTACATGGGGTACAGTACCAAAGCTTCTGGCGGAACTAACGAACAGGCATACGCTGCTGCTTTGCTGGGAATGGCATTACCGGTAGCTATGCACATGGGATCGGCTGCCGTAAACACCCTTAAAGGCAATGCGCAACAGCAAGTTCCTTTATCGCAGGCACAGATAGATTTTAATTCCTTACGCCCTGAGACTCAACAGCATATCATAGAGATGACTGCTCAGGGTCTTAGGCATCCTTTAATTTCCAATATAATCCAAACAGCCACGGCGGAACGTGCTGCGCAATTAGGGCTAAACGCCGAAGCTGTTAAGATGGCGTTTGAAGCTCAAGAAGGTTTGAGTGAACGCAGATTGGCTTTAGGTGGTTTACCAGTAGCAATTGATCCTACACTTAGAAACCAATATCGGAAAGTACTGGAAATTAACGCTGGGTTGTGGGCAGAATATTCTATCAACGGATTGGGTGCTATTGGAATTGCTTCAATGCCGGGAAACAGCGTGCAAGCAGCGGCTTTGCGTGCCCCAATAGTTTCTACCACCCATCAAATCAATGAAACTATAAAACAGGAATTTGGAAATTCATTGTATGATCCAGATGTTCCGGGTGTTTCGTTACCAGTTGATGCCGCTCAGCAAATAGCCACAAAACTCCTAGGAAACCCTGATTCCTCTGTTCAAAAATTTGCCGCAGATTTGCAGCGAAATGTCGACAGAGCTAAAGCAGAAAATTACGACAGAGTTGGTTTAGTGAACGTAGAAGCCCCCGGTGAATTCTCAGGGGAAGTGGCAGTACATGAAAATATTCATGGCCAGACCGGAAAGTTAGTAGAAGGGCCAGTAAGACAGAAAGCCAAAGCGCAGTCCGCGCAAACAGTAGCAGATTTAGAATTAACAGAGAAGCTCACTAAAGATTTAGGGGAGCATAGAGGAGCCAGTGTTCGGCAAGATATTGCCAAAAAAGTGGGTAATGTCGTTCCAATAGCTTCTGAAAAACCATCATCTATTACTGTTTCTGGCGAAAGATTCGAGCTTAATAGAGGAATTAAGAATACAGATATTGGCGATAGAGTTCTCTCTGGACTTCTTAGGAATTCCGTTGAAGCCGGTAAGTTAAAAGCGAAATTTCGTAATGCGATAGAAAGCGAAGGGTATTATAACGATCCAGAAATAGCTGGTATGGAAGAGGTCTATGAGCCTATTGCCAGACTTACCGAACAAAGCTTTTTGAAAAGACATGGTATTAGTGCAAAAGAAGCCGAGGCATTGGTTATCTCTGAGCTTGCTTCGTTTAACACGGACGCGCAAGGAATTCGCCAACTAGCCGACCATCTTCCATTAAGTCAAAGAAATGCTTTTTTGGATTTCTTGAATGACCCATCAACTAGAAACTATGAAACTCAAGGAACAGCCAAGACTACAGTTACGCCACCTAGCACAGTTGATACAAACGTATCACCAAAAGGGAGAGGGAGCAGCGAGAAGCCTGTACCGAGCACTCCTGCACCGACAACCAAACCAGCAGAGGGGCGACCAGTTGATACAGAAGCCGGAACCCGGCCTGCAACTCCCGAACAAACGGGAACGCCCGCAGCCAAACTGGAAACGCAACGACCGAGCGAAACAGGCGTTAGGCCGGAACCTAAACTCGGTAAACCCGGAAACCAAGTCCGTACTTTAAACATTGACACAGAACCTCTGGCTAAAAAGCTGGAAGAGAGGTCTAATACAGCAAAAGCTGAACCCGAAGAATTAAGAACCAGACTCAGGAAGCTGGTGCAAGTAGCCAGCGATCCCAATACGCCTCAACACGTTGTTGATAGTGCTGGCAGAGCTTTGGCTAGATACGGAGCTACCAGAGAGGATTTGGAAAACCTGTTCAGACCGCCAACAGAACCTCAGAAAACACCAGAGCCAGCAAAAACGCCCGTAACTGATCGCTTCTTAGAGGAATATCCTCAGTTCAAAGAGAAAACTCCTAATGAAGCGGTTCAAGAAGGTATTACTCCTGAATTCAATTCAGACAGGTCTTCTGTAAAAACCTCTCAAGTACAGAAAACGATAGAGAATTTAGAAAGAACTTTTGACGGCAAAGCAATTCCTGAAAGAACACGCGAGTATCTCAAAGGCGCTGGCGTGAACGTAGAGAAGCTGGAAAGGATGCTAAAAGGAGAAGCTGAACCTGCAACTCCGAAAGCCGCTGTTCCAGTCTCAGAACCTACACCTACGAAACCCGATGGTGATCCTGTTCCGGTTCCGCCTAGACCACAGGAAGCAAAACCCATCAGTAGAGGCAAGATACCGGCAGAACTTGTTCCAGAATTAAACAATATTCGTAAGCAATTCCAAGCTGGACAAATAAAACCTGGAGATACGATAACGTTATCGAATGGAATTAACGTAGTTGCCCCTAGACATGAGAATCAATTTGCTGATGTTGTAGGAAGGAAGTTAGCTGAAAATAGTGAAGCTTATGGAAGAACTGCACAACTAATTAGGGCTTACTGGGGACGAGGGAACGACAATGCTGTTGCATCTATAATGGATGCTTTCAATCTTCCCGGAGAGCCTCATACCAGAGAGGCACAAGACTTAGTTCATAGGGCTGTAGTTAAATCTTTTAATAATCCTAAGATGTCTCCTGAGAAAGTCGGTGCTTTAGTCCAATCAGAAGCTCGTGCCGGAAAAGTACCTGAAGAAATTGGATTAAGCGAAATACCCTCTTCAGACTTATATCGCTGGGCTAAGACTAGAAATCTTACAGAAGCCTTTCCGCCCGACATAATGTCTATCGGTAAAGATGTTGCCTCTAAGAGAAAAGGCAATACGGTAAGTTTGTATAGTAGAGATGCTTCGGGTTCTTCAGGAAACCTTGTAAAAGCAGCAGGCAATACGGCTATCTCAAGAACTAAACCGTCATCCGCTGTACAACAACTTGATGATTCCGGGTTGATAAAAGGTAGAACGTTGCATTTGGGCGCGGGACGGCAAAATAATCCAGATAGAGCGGTATTGGATTCAAAGTCCGCCACTGCTGTACATTTTGATCCAAATTTTAGCCCAGATACAGAACATTTAATTGGTCATGGGGATTTCGACACTGTAGTAAGTCCTTATGTGTTAAATGTTTTACCTCCAAGTATCAGAAAAGAAGTTATACTTAACGCCGCAACAAGTGTGAAACCGGATGGAAAGGTATTTTTTGCTGTACGAGGGGCAGCAGATATAAATGCGGAAAAGAAACCTACTTGGAAGCAACATGAAGACGGTTATTTAATTAAAAATAAAGGTGATGAGAACTTTCAGAGAGGATTTACGCCGGAAGAATTAGTCGAGCAACTATCTCCGTATTTTGCAAAAACCAAAATAATACAAAAAGGTAAGTCCGTAATGGTCGAAGCGTCTGAACCTAGAACGGGAAAACTAGATGTTCCAAGTTGGGATACTAAAACACCGCTCTATAGTCGCTATGGTAATGGGATGAACCCAAAAGAAGCATTTCAGAATAAAATATCTGCTTTGTATACCGAAAAGAACTATGAAAACATTCCAGTAAATAAGAAGAACGAGGTTCGTCAGGCTTTCTCAAAAGCACAAGCGGCTTGGAATAAAGGGGACGCCAAAGCATTTCAAGAGGAAACGTTTAAAGCCGTCTATAAACTTGACGAAATCATTGGAGAGACTAAAAATACTGCTCAAAAACTAGCTGAGATTGGTGTTACGGCAGTTAGACTTAATCCGTTAATCAATGCCCCAGCCAGACTAGCAGACTTTACCGGCACTAATGTAAATGTGCAAACTCAAGTAGGAACCAATCCATTAAAAAGATTTGTAGGATGCATAGCGGAAACTTACATAGTTCCAAAAGCCGTAAAAGATAAAAACGTCAAGGACAAAAGAAACACTAAACTTCTCGAAGCTGAACCAATAACCAAAACTATACCAAAGATTCATGCAGAAGATTGGATGAAAGGTACAGGAGCCGGAGTATTGGAAGGAGCTAAAGATGCTTATGAAATCTTAAAAACAGGTGGTTCAACGTTCCAACTTCAAACCGGTATGAGCTATAATTTTGATAGAAGTCAGACCGGGTGGGTAGGATCGGACAAAGCTATCAATAGAATTGCCGGTGCTGTGGGAAATGTTCCCGATGCTGTTGCTAGAAGAATTTCTTTCGATATTATTGTTCGGCAATTTGCCAGAGAGCATTCTTTGCAATTTCCAAAAAATCAACAAAAGGCTGAATTCAATAAATTCTACAAGAATGTTCCTGAAGAAATTATAGGACTAGCCACTGCTCTTACTGAAAAATACACTTACAATAATCCTAATGCTGCTGCTGAAATGGTTCATACCTACATTGATAAATTTGCAGCAGATGGCTCTAAAGCGGCTTTACATCACGCGGCAAATTTAGCGTATCGTTATGTCCGCGTTCCAACTAACGTTGCCAGTCAAGCCGTAAGAATTACAGGCGTTACCGGGCCTGGAATGGTGGCTTGGGATGTCTACCAACTTTACCGAAATTTATTCAAATCATACGACACAAATACCGGTAAATTTGGTATGACTTTAGCGGAACGTCGGATAGCAATCGAGAAACTTACCGAAAGTACGATTGGGGCTATGTTGATGTCAGGGGTAGCTTTAGGAGCATTGACTTTTGGAACGGATAATAAGTATCTAAACGCCATAAAGAATAATGTAGCTGGTAGTTACGATGAAAATGATCCAAAAGCTGGTAAGCGAGAAGAGATACGCCAAATTGAACCCGGAGCAGTTCGTGTTCCCGGAACAGATAGAACAGTCCGTCCCGGAGCCTTGGGGCCGTATCAAAGAGTAGCGCAATTCCAGAAAGATGTCCTGAAAGGAACTGGATATAAAGGAATAAACGAGGACGAGAAACTGGAAGCCAGCACAGCCAAAGATACTGTAAAATCCTACGGACGTGCAGCGGCTAATGTGGCCGGAGCTTATCCACTGGTCGGCGGAACCAAAGAACTTATGGAAGGTATCTTTGACGACAAAGGAACTGATCCAGCTAGAAAAATTGCAGAATCCCTTACTATTGGTGGGGCTAAGGATTTTGGAGCCTATAAAGACCCAATAAGACGAGTCACAAGAAAAGGCAGTATTTGGGATAATTTAAAGGATAATTACGGTTTTGGTGCTGATATGCCTGCTAGAGTGGATAGTACCGGTGAACCACTTAAGAAGCGAAATATTGGATCATTTTTCACAAAGGAATACACTACCAGTCCGGGAATAGAAGAAGTTGATAGATTGGGGCTGTCTTTCCCGAACCACAAAATCATAGAAAAAGGCAATAAACTTTCGATAGAAGAACAAGCTGCTAGAGCGGAGTATCTTGGTAAATTAGTGAAACAAGCTGCCGATAAAGTAGTTGATAGTAAAGAATATAAAGCACTTGCCAGTGACGAAGACAAGGCTCTTGTATTAAACGACACGATTCAACAAATAAACAGAAACCCTGATCTTACAAAAGATGAAGCTTTTCATAATGCTAGAATTAACGCCGAATTCTACAAGAGAAGAGAGAAACTTCGAGCGAACAGTAGCTATGCAAAAATGACTGTATCGCAACAACAGGCCGCTGAGAAATATCTAAAAACCCAATTCAATAAATACTCGGTTACTTCTGAGAAAAAAGAAAACGACAAAGCCGATACATTTGATTTGTACATGGACTTTTCCGATTTTCTTACGTCAGACTTTGCCGATGCAGTGGAAGTTGCAATAGAAAAAGCTTCCGAAAAACCGCGTCTACCTTACGAGAGAAAGAAATGATTTGGTGTTTAAAGTTTTCTATGGTATAATCTCAAACAATTTGCATCTTTAATGTCAAAATCTCTAGTACATCCAATAAAGCAATTACAATCACAACAACGCCGAGAGATGCGTAAATACGCTCCTGTGTCTAATTTTCTGAAAATTCTCGCAAATGAGAATTCTGAAGATCAGCCAGACCTCACAAATGCCGAAATGTTAGCACGCAAAGCTTGGCGTAAAGCTCTTTCTGACGATAGAGATTCTTTGCATTGGACTGTACTTTTACTTGATAGAATAGAAGGAAAGGTCAATCAAGTAGTTACTGTAGACAACCCAAATGCCATCGTAGAGCAACTTTATACCAAACTTGCCATCAATGGTATGTCGGAGGAGCAGATTAGAACTACATTGATTGGCATGGGTGTTGATGAAGGATTCCTTCCTCCGCCTAAAGAAGAACCAGTAATCATTGAAACTGAAGTGATTTCCTCAGAGGTAGTTGTATAGACGCCGAAACTCTTGAGCTAGTCCAGAAGCTCTTAAACGCAAAAGTAGAAAAAGAAGTACAAGAAACTCTTTTAATGGAGAATCTTAATGCTGTTCTACAGATTGAGCCAACCTCCAAAGAGTCTATTAGAGCGCATACCGCTGCCAAAGAGAGAAAAGAACTTCTAAAGTCGCTAACGAATCCATTAGACCAATACACGGAGCTTAGAAGACTAAAGCAAAGCAAAGCCGGGATGATTCGCTGGTTTAGGTATTGGGCCTTTACTTGCGATCCAAGACCTACTGCTCCTATTTATTCTGTTCCATTTATTCCATTTGATTTCCAAACGGAAGGATTGGAATGGTTGTGGGAAATTACGTTTGAAAAGTACGAAGACGGCTTAATCGATAAATCAAGAGATTTAGGTCTTAGTTGGTTGGTGTGCGGCTTTGCTGTCTACAATTGGCTATTCGCAACTAAAGAGCAGCCTTTTACCGCTCTATTCGGATCAAGAAAAGAAGAATTCGTAGATGTAAGAGGCGATGTATCTTCGTTATTTGAAAAAATGAGATTTATGATTTTAAGGCTTCCGCAATGGATGTTGCCTAATGAGTTTAATGTGAAAGAACATTGCACCTACATGAAAATCATAAATCCGGTAACAGGAAGTACCATTCGTGGAGAAAGTTCCAACGAGAACTTCGGACGTGGTGGACGTAATACCATTATCATTCTCGATGAGTTTGCTGCATTTCCGGGTGGCGGATACGTTGCATGGACAAGTTGCTCTGAATCTACTAGAACTAGACTAGCAGTTTCTACTCCTCTAGGACGCGCCAATAAATTCGCTGAACTTAGGTTCAATCCTATCATGAATGTAAAAAGCTTTCATTGGATGTTGCATCCGTGGAAAGATGAGGCATGGTACGAGAACCAAAAGAAACGCATGAATGCGGCGGAAATAGCGCAGGAGCTTGATCTAAATTATGAAGGATCGTTGCCCGGAAGATTATTTCCAATGTATAGTGAAATTCATCATGTGATTACTTGGAAAGAATTTGCTGACGTTATCGGAGCCGAAGCCATTTCCAGAGACAGAACCTCTGGTGCTATTCGTTACCACATACCGAATCACTGGAAAATAGGCGTGGCAATGGACGTTGGAACTACCGTACAGCATCCTAACGTATGTATATGGGCAGCAACCGCAGCCAAAGATTCTCATCTAGCTGGCAGCGTGTTTCTTTACAGGCAATTTGTTGTAGCTGAAGGCGCATATCCCGGAATGGTTGGGCCTATGATTAAACATAAGATGTCCGCCGACAGAGAGATGGATAGAGTTGCTATGTGGCTTATGTCCCATGAAGCAGCCTCAGAACGCTTGGCCTACAACTATGAGCATGAACTTCCTTTTGCATCTTGGAAAACTGAATTAGGTTACACACAAGGTATCGCACAGATTCAGGATTACTTGGCTTTAGATAAAGAACAAGAGCACCCATTCCGACAGGGCATCAATGGAAGACCGAGATTATACATCATTGTGGATGAGGAAGAAGGTAGTCTGATAGAAACTACAGATGGATTTACGGTTGCTCCCGGTAGCACAGACGCAGGATTCAAAAGACTACGTGATGAATTGCCGCAATATCATATCCCAGAATCGGAAATAGGTAAACCGGCAAAACAACAAAGGCCGTTTAAATTATTTGATGACGCTATTGACTGCCTTAGAGCTTTAGCTGCGCAATATTTTCCGGTAATACAAGATTTTAGTAGTGAGCAAGCTTTGGATAAACTACTTCCAGTAGCATTTCAACAAGATAACTTAAAAAATACGCTAATCTCAGGAGGCGCAGGGGCTATGCATGCCTATGAAGATTACTTCCATAAGGCAAGAGTAGAACTTGAAGCAGATAGCGACGATCATGCTTATTATGTTTTAGGCGGATAATATGTATAGTTTTAGAAAAGCACGACAATTTGCCCCTCAAGAAGAGGAAGCAACTGCACAAACTCCTATGGAGCAATACGCGCCAGAGGAACCTGAAACAGAAAGTCCTGAGATTCAGGAAGAGCAACCAAATCTACAAGAGAACGCTCTTCGAGAAAGATTGGGAAATTACAACCAACAATCAAGCCCCGGTAGGGGCGTAGACCTCAATGACCCCGAATTGTTAAAATTCATCTTGTTGAAATTACTGCAAGCTGAAGGTCAGCAAGAGGAAGTTCCAGAAGGATATTAAATACAATGGCTGCTTTAACGCTTCACAATACTCTTAGCAATCGAGGCCGCGACTTGATCGGGGCATTGCGACTGGCTATTACGCTTGGTCTGACCGATACCGTTATTGGTACAATTACGAATTCCGGTACAATCGCCAAGCTTCGTACTGTTCTTGTTACACTTAAATCCGCTGCCCATGAAGCAGATAAATTCCATTTTGACCACATTCTAGGGCTACTTGATGCGGCTACAGATGATGGCATTATCTTAGATGCCGATGTTGATGCCGCGCGAGACGCTAGTTCAAATGCTCGTATCGCAGCTTTGCTCGATCCTATTGCAGCTAGGTTAGATGGAGTAACTACCGCAAGACCAAGTGATTTCCAAATTCTTTAATTGGATTTCTACCAAATCCATTGCGCATCTTTTTGCTATTACTAGGCTTCTCGAACGAGACAACGAAGTTCTTCGTGCCGAAAATAAAACCTTAAAACAAGAGTTATCTGATTTAAGGAAAGAATCTGTACAGAAGATTTATCAAGCAGTTGGACTGACCGAGCCTATAGAACTTCAAAATACCGCTGGACTTCCTATGGAAGTTGCGATGCAAGCCAGTGTGATGAAATCTACTACTCCTATTACGGATTTAGTTAAGCAAGCTGAAGAAGAAGCATGGATAAAATGGCAGGAATCCGAAAGACAAAGACTTTTAGAAGCACAACAAGTGTATCAAGAATTTCATAATTTAGACTAATACATGCCTATTTCAGAGCTTGTTCCTATTGAATCAAGGTCTTCCTTAAAAACCCAAAAGGTTTGTCAGGACTGGTCTACTTTTCTGCGAAGTTTAATGCAATATGTAGACGACGAAGATAGGTCAGAAGAGATTGGTCGACATAGGAAGTGGACGAAATCAATACATTTTTATCGTGGACATCAGGTTGGATACGTCAACCCAGCCACAGGACTATTTCAAGATGTTCCTGTTCCTCAAAGTTCACATATACGTGTAAATAATATTTTGCGATACTTTGTAGATAATATCGTAAAAGAAGTAGTTCGCTCCCAAGCTACTATAATAGCAAGCCCTAAACAAGACACCATTGCTGCTCAAAGCGTAGCAAGACTAACAAAAGCTGTATTAGAGGATATTCAAAAGAAAACTTGGACTCCAAGTAAACGACAGGCTGAAAGCAAGTATACCTTATTGTGCGGAAATTCTTTCCGATACAATACTTATACTTATGCTAATTCCACTGAATTCCATAACGTTCCAAAATACTCCAATGTAGTTATTCAGCCAGCTACATCAATCACTGCATGTTCGCTTTGCGGCATAGCAGAGTCAGAGGCAGGTTCCCCTCCGCCTGCTTCTGACTGTAATCATCAATTTGAGACACATAATATCCCCGAAATATCTGTGCCACAAGTTGTAGGAGAAGATAGATTTCCGGTAGGTAATGTAGTCTCTGAAGTTGTTGATCCTATGGAGGTAAAACTTCAGTTGCACGCAAGATCATTAGAAGAATCCCCTTATCTTCGTCGTTCCAGATTGGTGCTTCGAGATTACTTGGAAGGTCTTTATGATTGGGCTAACATTACCGCGGGAACTGCCGACACAAACGCTTTAGCAACCCAAGCAGAATTAGAAAGATTAACTGGTTCTGGTCAATTCGGAACCTCAACCGTAGGTGGTGAATATACAAGACAGGCAAGGTTTGATGAGTATTGGTTTGAACCTGTGCTATACGGCAGTTACATATTTCCGAAAGATACGAGGACTCTTAGCGGAGCAATTATTCCTAGTGGCACTAGAGCTATTGATCTATATCCTAATGGCATGTATCTGGCTACTTCGGAAGGTGTAATACTTGAGGAAAAAGACAGTGCTAAGAACGATTATTGGGTTCATGTCGTTTGGAACAAGATTCCGGGATGTATTTATGGAGATGGCATTGACGATGCTGTTGAAAAACAAAGCCAGCATAACGATGCTATTACGCTAGTTCATGATAACCTGATGAGCAACACTGCTCCTCCGTTGTTCTATAATCCTGTGAAGGTTAATAGAGGTCAGTTGAGCGGAAAACCCGGACATGCAGTTCCTCTAAAAAATGCCACTCCAACAGACAATCCAGCCAACTATATCTATCAGATGCAAACTCGTTCGTTAGGAAGCGAAGTGCATCAAGTTCTTACTGAACAAAAGCAGGATATGGCTATGATGGTTGGTGGCGCTTTCAGTTCCCTAGGAACCTCAGAAGGCTCGGCAGCCCCCTCTACTGCTACTGGACTGGCTATCGTGCGTGATGCGGCTTTGTCGCACCTTGCCCCTTTTCTGGAATTGAAAAGTGAAGCAGATATTACAATGGCGCGACAATGGCTTAAACTAATCAAGAAATATCAAATTGGTTCAAGATCAATAACGACTGCGCATGATTACACAGATTTAGAGAAAAAATACTTTTCCTCTTCTGACATCACGGAAGACTTAGACATCAATATAAGACCCGGTTCTGTTGCCCCACGTACGGACTTAGAACTTCGTAACGACGTTTTAGAGGCTATGAATGCCGGTGGATTGCCATTGGGTATATTCAACCCACAAATGCCGCAGAAACTACGAAGACTTCTTGCTGACAGATACAACATTCCATTTGATGCGGATGAAACCGCAGCAGACGAACGAAAGCAACAAATAGAAATCGAGGATATGTATAATATCCTGAAAGCTGGAAGAGAAGTAGGCTTAGCGTACGAACAATACCGACTAGTTGCCGCTGAAAAAGTAATAGTAGATATACTGGTGGACAATCATGATGTCCATATACAATACATCATACGCTACTTGAAAAGTTCGGACGGATTAGCAGCGCCAGATGAAATAAAAATGATATTGCATGAGCATATTAAAGAACACTTACAGGCAAAACTTCTTGTTGCTCAAATGGCAAATGGATTAGCTATTGCAAGTGCTGGGGCCGATCCATCGCAAATATCTCCACAAACAGCGGATCAAGCAAATAAAACAGCACAACCCACAGAAAAAAATAAATCAAATTCAAATGACGTACAGGCTAGACAGGCCCAATCGTCAAACAGCGGTCAGTCTTATGACACTAGACCTGAACCAGTAGGCGAAGTAAAAAGTGGGGCAAAAAGGGTTACTCCGGTAACGCAAAGACCCCATAGCTCACAAGCACCTCAACCTACATAAATTCTCATAACCCCCTAAGTGCGAGGAAGGAACCTCTGTAAAAAACCTACAAAGGACTATGAACACAGAACAAGAAACATCAGCAATGCCTTCTACTGAAGAAGTGGTTGCTCAACTTTTAGAAGAAAATCAGCCTGACGTTAGTTTAGAACAAGAGTCCGTAGAAGCGGAAGCGGACACCGCAGAAACTATTGTTGAGGATGAAAAGTCAGAAAGCGTCGGACTTACTAATCTAAGAAACCATGCTGAATCTCTCGAATCGGATATAAACAATCTATATAAGCCAGTGTATTCATTTGTAGATGAATACGGTGGACTTGAGGCTGTCAAGAATGGTTTGGGATTGTTTGATGCTCTTCAGGAATACAACCCTGAAGATGCAGCCAATAAATTCCTTGAAACCACTTGGAATATATCTCCCGAAAGATATTCGGCGGTTGTTAAGCAAGTCTTCAAAGATCACGGTAAAGAATTTCTTGAAACTCAATCCGGTAAAGGAACTCAGGATTTCGATTGGAAAGAGTTAGATGAGAATGACCCAGTAAAATCGTTGATTGACTCCCTTCAAACACAACTTGAAGAGCGGGACAGACAAATAGCTGAGTTTAAAGTTGGTCAGGAATCCAAAGCTGCTCAGGCTGCTGAAGAAACCAGATTAAACGAGTTCTTTACAAATCGCTACAAACCTCTTAATGAAGCTTTAAGTAAATTGGATTTTGGCGACCAAACGCCGAACATTAAAACCGCTATCCAGCATACGGTAGAAGGTTTTATCGAATCTGATGAAGAAGCTATGCGGCTTTTTAACGAAGCAGCAGAAATGGTAAGAGAAGGTAATGGAAGCCTTGCTACCCGTAGAATTGCAGAGTTTGATCGTAAGTCGGCTGAATATATTGCAAAAGCAATAGGAATGTTTTCTGCGGCAAAAGCGAATGCTGCCGAAGAAATCAAACAAAAAATAGAAAAAACTGAACTTCCAAGAGCCGCTGCTGCCACTGCGTCGGCTACTCCGGTAAGGGCGACTCCTACTTTGGATGACTCAAAACCGTTTGATGAAGCTGCGCAATTAGCTAAATTACGTCAGTTAGAAGCATCTGGAAGATTTGGTAAATAAGGATAAACGACAATGGCAGATTTTAATGTAGCAGAAGCCGAAGTGCTTATGCTTGAAATTGTTGACCCGGACGTTAAGAAACAGTTCGAGGAATCAGCGAAAGCGATCAAGCTTGTTCCGCAAGGGAAAGCTAAATTTACAAATAGCCGAGGCGTTCGTTTGGTTAGCCAAGTTGAACCTAACCCCGGTATGGCTTGGTTTGGCGAAGGTGAGCAATATGCGACCGCCAACACCAGCAAGAAAATTGCAATGCGCGTGTTCTTTACCAGATACGCGATTGCTCGTTCACTGACCGGAGATGCTATTGATACCACCAGCCGCGAATCCCTCTTGAATGCACTGTCGAGTGGTATCCGAGAGGATACGGACACGGCGATGAAGGAATTCAATCGCCAGTTCTACGGCACTGGTACAGGCGCTATTGCTACCGTTACTTCAGTTTCCGGCACTAGCGTTACCTTTGGTAGCTCAGGTTCCAATACGACTTCCTATGGTGCTCGTAAGATTCTGTTGCGCGGGGAGTACAACTTCATCAATCCTTCTACCGGCGCTATCCGCGTAGGTTCTGGTACTGGTGTCTCGGTTCCTTCTTCCAGAACGCTTTCAACAGGCGTTGTGGTGTTTGATGCCGTTGCCAGTGACGTGGCCGCAGGCGATCTGTTGGTTTGGAAGAATTCCTATAACCGTTCGATTCACGGTTTGGACTACCACGTGAATAACGACACCGGCTCTTATCAAGGCCAAAGTCGCGCAGATTACGAAGCCCTTCGGGCGGTTGTGATTGATGCGGCTGTGTCAAGTGTTAATCAACCTCTTTCGGTTGCTTTGCTTGATCGGGCTGAACTGGAAAGCGTGTATCGTACTGGTTCGGATGGTTCGGTCGACGATCTTACCATCATCTCAAGCCCAACTCAGGTGGCTGCCTATAAGCTGCTTGGTTACAACTTGGTTCGTTACGACGGCCCGAATGCTAAATTCGATGCCGGATTGAACGTTACCAGTCACAACGGCCATCCGTGGGTGGTTGATGTTGATTGCCCTAATGACGCTATTTACATCATCCGCAAGAATACCTTCGGTAAATTCGAGGTTAAACCCTTTGGCATTATGAAGGAAGGTGGTCAGGTGTTGCGCCCTGTGCATTCTTTCAATAGCAGTGCTGTGGGTGGGTACTTTGATAAATTTATCTACTATATTGGCGGCAAAATGGACGTTGGTTGCTACGAGCCATTTAAAAATATTAAGATAAAAAATCTTGACGTCACAAATCTACCTCAAGGATTGTTGTAATTATGTACTATTCTGGGGAGTTATTTCGTGGTACGAGTAATATCCCCAGAATATGAATCCCATATAAAGGAAACTAAAAATCTATGGCAGCTAGAACAGCAGAACAGAAAGTCTTCTTTGAATCTGGCCCGTTTTTGCATGAAGTTTGGGCGGTTACCGGTACTTATGTTGCCGGTACGGATACGCTCAATGCAGTTAGACCCAATAAACTCAGAATCGTTAAAGCCGTTAATGGAAACTTCGATTCTTATACGGTATCCAGCGGTGCATATACCTTTGCTTTTGCCTCTGGTATCGCTAAGCCCTGGGTAGAATTCATTGGATTTGGGCGATAAGCAATAGCGGAGGGGCTATTTTATGAACTACGAACTATCACCAGACAACCTAAGAAATCTTCCAAGACCTTCAATTCCAGACTGGTTTGAAAAAGAACTTAAAAGAATTGTCGGAAAGAACGACTACGGCAAACCGATGGTCAGATTAGTATGGGGGCCGGATGAAACAAGGATAGCTTTCGGTAAAGTACGAAAGAAATATCTTGCAATGGTTGTCAAAAAAATGATATATTGGGAAGAACGTACGGATAAAGGAACTTCAATCTATCATCCTCCGTCCAAAACTTCTCCTGAGAATCTCCCAGTATCTTCCATTGTTATTCCTGTTTATGAGTCCTATGACATCGCTAAACCAAGGTTCTTTTTAGAGGAATATTGGTACCCAGAACTTACTATGCCAAGCTGGGAAGAGCATAGATATAGTTGGGAAAATGGAGTTAGAGTAGACGTACTTGGCCCAGCACCAACAGAAGGTATGTATAGAACTTTTAGAGTGCTGGAAACTGAAGATGGTAAGTACAGAGAACCGAACGAATCAGACTTGGCAGAAATACGTCAATTACTTCAGATGCGAGAAGCAGAGAAGAAAGAGTACGGTAACAGGGAAGTTCAGAATGACAAGGCTGCTATTGCAGCAACAGTTCAGGAATTCAATGAACTGTACACCAAAGACCGAAATAAATCATTCGATAAATTTGAAGAAGAATTAAAAGAGAAAATTAGACCAAGAGTTGATCGGCTGGTAAAAAACCCCGGTAAGCTATGGTAAGAGAGGGAAGTGTTATGAACGATTATGTAGCTCCTTTGGGAGTAGGATTATCAAATGTAGGAACTAAAGTTATTGATACAGATTACAACAAACATCTGGATCGATATGTGTTTTGTTTGGAAGACATTAACTTGGCGGACAGACGTTTGTCAGTATTGAATATCAATAGAGGGCGTATTGCACGTCTTCAAGATATTTCTATTGCTGACTTGGATATGTCAGAAGAGGCATTAACTCGTGAAGGCATTGCTGTGCATGGTACTACGGATACTCAAATGACTACCGTATACACAAAAACCGCAGCAGATCAAGCCCTAGAGCTTTATATCTCCTACGGTGAACGTGGTTTATGTATTTTAGAATCACTTACCGGACAAGGCCCACAAACAGTAAAAGCAATAGAAGAATTACTGTTGGACAAAATCCCTACCACGTTAAATGATCTTCAAGCAGAAGTAGCCGGTAAAATATTTGTACAGGATAGAATCGGTCAGATTGCAGTTAAAACGCAAAGAGAGATTCTTGACTGCATTGATAAGACTTCTTTCTACAGACATGATATTGTCGCTAAAGCTGAAGGTGAACTAGCGGCCAGAGATAAACATGATGGTCGTGGCCTTTCTCGTGTCACGAGTGGGATGAGGTTCTATGCGGAAAGCTTAGGTCATACTCTTGATGTTGACAAGAAGAATAAAGCTGCTGAGCCTTTCAAGATCGAACTTCCCAAGTACGACACTGATCCAACGCAGATTGCGCAAATCGTTGCTGCAACTGTAGCGGCTTTAAAGCAAACTGAAGAAAAAGAAAAGGAACCAGAAGTTCCTACAAAGACTAAGAAGTAATAACAGATGCCTAATGATGTTAGTGAAATCATAGCCGGTACAATGGTTTTGTTAAAGAAACCTAAACCTACTGATTTACCTATCGGAGATATTTACCAATTACTTTGCGATAGATTAGAGTATTATTTGAATAGTCTCAATATGTCTGACAGTAATTGGATATTGGCTTCAGTTCCCATCAGCGTAACTGCCGGAGCTTCCTTTGCGGTAATACCCGAAGGAAACTTCGGCAGACCGGTGCTGGTGGTAACTGATGGATCAAATGGTGAAGTATTTCTGCGTAGGGAAGTTGACATAGTTAATTTCCAAGACTTAAACATAAAGCATGTAGAACCTGTACTTCAATTTACCAGTCCATCTCCGTTCTACAAACACAATGCAACTAAATGTGCATTTTTCACGAACGCTGATTTAGGGCAAAAAGAGATTCATTTCAATCCACCTGCAACATCCAATTGTTCCTATAGAATTTACTACGAACCATTAAATACCAACAGACCTAACTTAAGTGACAATACAGCATTTCTAGGAAACTTTATCACTCTCCTGAAGACCGATACGGCTTTACAGGCACTACCTTTACTGGTTGATTCTTTGTCTGATAGAGCATATTCTGCTATGGAAAAACGGTTGTCCGAAGAAGTCATGCGATTAGAAGCTCAGTTTGTTGTTTATGCCAGTAATAACCAGCAGGAACAAGCAGGTAGAATAACTCCATTTAATGAAAATTTAGTAGGTTACATGTCCTGATACATAGTGCAATAAATGCAATCACATGTATTGCTTGAGTGAGAATCAATTTCAGATATTTCCTCATCTTCTATTTCGTCCAAGCAATCTGGACATACTCTGCAATCGAAATCTTCCATTACTTCTGGTTCAAAAATCTCACCGCAGAATTTACAAATAATTCCGCTATCCATAAAATCACTGTTGTTTTGTACTAAATCATTTAGATTCATGAGAAATCACGCGAAGAGCTAACGCCGCGTAGTTATATGTAATAATGTGTACTATACATGATATATACATATAACTATATTTTACCGCCCCTTTGCAAGGGCATTTTAACACGAGTTTGGAATTCTGTCCACATAAAAAATAAAGATGGCGCTTACTTATAGAAATCTTTTTAACTCTACGGCGGCTTGTTTGAATGCTTTAGACGTGTATGCAACGGATAATGTATCTTCTGATCCTGCGTATAGTGAATATGAAATTGCCGATGCCATCATAATGGCCGAATTAAAAATCATAGAAACCATTTGTAAAACCCCCGGTCATCGTAGAAAAATTAAATATGCTTCAACTTCCTCGAATTATACCACAAGCCCCACAAGCTTACCAGACAACATAGGGGATATTATCGAGGTAAGAATACAGCAAAATATCGGTGAAGAATTTGTTCCCGGAGAACCATGTGCCTCTCAAGTGGTTGGAAGGTTCGCTGGAAACTTAAATCCATTGTCTCTAACACTTTACAAAGGATTGTATTCTTTAGAAGATAATATTCTTTGGTTTACTGGTAATGCAGCGAAAGTAGTGTCTACTACATTTACCAGACCTGCCTCTCCAACTGATTCAGGAACCTTAGCAACTTTTCTTGCTACTACAGCCTCATTGCCTGATGAAAATTGGGGCGGATGTGTTGCTTTAGCAGTGGCTAAACTACTTCCCAAAGAAGGCGCTTTAACTCAAGCTGGAATGTATTATACGAATCTTGGAATGGCAGAACTCCAATCAATCCAACAAAATTCTTCTATAATCCCTACCTTCCAACAGTACCAAGAGAATAAAGTATGACATTAGCGCAACTCGTAGAAACTGTATTGATTCGTATAGCACCTACGACTTCTCAAAATAGTAAGCAGGTATTCAGATACGAAATAGAAGCTATGGTTCCTAGTGCTATTGTAAGGCTTTACAATAGGCTTAAAGTAGCTGGACAAGCCAATAGACTTCTTCAAACCACTGAGATTGCTTGCAACGACGGTGTAGTTGCATTACCTAGCACTATAGTAACTTCTTCCTTAGAAAGCGGTGGAGATGGCCATATAACGTTTAGTGATAATTATCTAAACCAATATATGCCACTATCCTACGAACCAATCTACGAAAATAGATACTTGAAGCGCCCTTTGCCTGATATGTATTATTACTCAATATCTACATATTCTTCTGGCGAAAGGGTATTTATCTACAAAGGCGATGGGTTTGCTACAGTTCCATCAGGAACAATAAACGTCCAAGTAACCGCTTTATTACTCCCTACATCTGCTAATGTGAGCATGTTAGACGTGGAAACCACAGAAATTCTTATTGATTGTTTGATAGAACTTTTACGGGAAAGAAACATGGCAGACGAGACTCCTTCGTTCAATCCTTCCACAACTCCTGTAAACTATCGTAGTGCCCCATCTCAGACATAGCGATTCCTGCGCATTAGAAGCCCGTGGCTGCATTTTTATTTTTTACGCATACCATGACATACCTTTGGAAATAAAAACGCAACCACGGGGCTTATTTCATTTGTCAAGAGAAAAATACACTTTAGGAGAAAATTATTCCAGAACTTAGTCCAATCGAGGATGCCGTATCCCTAAAGGGCGGATTCTACCCGAATATACCAATCAGCGGTTCTAATGACTCCCTAGATGTAGTCTTGGAAGGCAGTAATGTTGTATTCCGAGGTTTGGGGCAAGCAGAATCCTGGAAAGGCGTACAGTCTGTTGGTAGCTCTGCCCCTATGTTTCTTCAGTTAGTAGGAGACGCTTTGGGAGGATTAGCTACCGGTTCTGCTGTAATGTTCAAAGGAAAGAGTATTTGGTATGTAGGTTCTGGAAGTGTTTATTACAGTAATTTGTCTACTCCAATAGGAACTGCAACCTCGAACTTAAAGCTTTATTACAGCGGAACTGAATATAGCGCGGGGTTATCTCAACCGTCTACCCCGACAGTAACAGTAGCCGTAGATGGAAGTTCTGTTCCTCTTACTGGTAATATTAACAATACTGTAGGAGTTAGAATCACCAGATATCGTTCTGTTACAGGTGGTGAAAGTAATTCCTCCGATGCCAGCGAAGTTGTAACTCCAAGAAACGGACAGATCACCATTACTTTTCCATCATTAGACTCTGGAAATAGTCAGGATCAATGGGGGATTTATTTAACCAGACAAGGTTTTGGTGCAGAAGGGCCGCATTTTCTTTGGGGCATCATTGACGACACAGACCTCAATGGAAGTAGAGAATATGATCTTGATTATCAGGATGCAGACTTACTGGACATATTAGCTCCAAGAAATCTTACAACTCCCCCTGCTGCTACGCATGTTATCAATCTTGGGGATATGATTGTTCTGGTAGGAACGGAAAATGGTGTAGCTGTTCTCCCAAGTCTTCAAGGTTATCCTGAACAATACGATACGACTTTCACAGCATATCTTCAACCTACAGAGCCAGTAATTAGGGTAGACACCAGACCTGCTGATGGTACAGTTTACATTTGGACTAGAAATTCACTACAGACTATCGTTGAAACAGGCGATAGTGTAGCTCCTATTCTTACCAGAGCTATCTGGCCTAACACTGGAATTCAAGGTGCTTCCGCCGCTTGTTTGACTGAAACAGGTGCGTATGCTTTCTCAAAGGGACAGGGTATGGTTAGAACCTCTGGTTATGCTGACCCTGATACCTCTTTTGCTTTACCGGTACAAAGTTATGTTCGAGCGTGGAATGCTGAAGACGTGGTTGTTGGCTATGATCCTGCTTCAAGCACTGTGGTATTCTGTCATCAAAAAGAAATGCTTGCTTATAATCAAGCAAACAATCTTTGGAGTGTTCCTTTGAACGTAGATGATTTCTTGGAAACTACTGGAACACAAGTAAGAATCATTAGTGCTGCTACATATAATGGCGAACTGTATCTTACCATTGGAGACGAAACTACCAATAAACTTTACAAGTACAATGTAGGAGTAGGAACCTCATGGAATCTTAAGTCTTTACATAGAAGTGCAGGTTCCTATGGATGGTATAAGTGGCTAAGAAGTATAAGACTTAATGCTAATTTTAATAATAGAATAATACCTAATGGTATTGTAGTAAGTAATTCTGTAGATAAAGTAACAGATGGTTATATTGCTAATGGAAGTGATGGAAGCTTTTACCTAGAACAGACTATACCTGCTTCTCAGAATACTAATAATCTTCCTTACATAGAATTTGAAGCTTCTACATCTACTTCTACAGGATATACTAGACTACTTGTAAGTCCTTCTAGTAATACTTATGCAGTAAGGGATTCTACTACAGCTACTTCAGGAAGTTTTTATGTAGATGCTTTAGCTAATGGTAGTATAAGTGTTAATGGTTCTAATGTACTTCCTATAAATACTTTATTAGCAGGTTATAAATTAAGACTACATAGAATTACAGGAGCTACTAAGTGGAGAATTAGTATATATAATACTACTAATACTATTACTACTACATATAGCTTTAATCCACCTACAGATATTACAGGAAATACTATAGGATTTAAATTCTACTTACAGGCTACAGCAGGTTTGTATAAGCATATTAAAAATATTTATCTTTCTGGTGCTCCTGATGCTTCAACAACCTTGTCGTTATACAAAAACTATAGTACAATAGCAGAAGAATCAAAGGCATACGCTCAAGAATCTGCTTCAACTTACGATTGGTGGAAATTAAACATCAAAGATGCTTCAGTTTATCAAATAGGACTTTCAGGTAAAGGTACAGGACAAACACCGTATTCAATGAATCTAGTGGGTTACGTTAGGCCAGTAATGAAATAATGAGTTTTCTATCAGCTTCCAATTTATCAAGAATTATTACTTGTCCTCCATCTGCCTTTCTTCCAAAAGAGAAACAAAACTTTTCTCGCAATGCGGCTAAAGGAACGAATATACACGCTTTTGTAAATCGCTGTATTGAATTAGGGGAAGACAATGCCAGACAAGAGTTACCTGCCAGAATGAACGGCAAAGCTGTCATTGATCGTCTTCAGGTTCCAGAGATTCTTAAAGACCTTTCGGATATTCGGTCTGAAGTGGCCTTAAGATGGGATGCTGAAAATGATGTTTGTTATGTTCTTGGGGAAAACATAGGTAGAAATTACTACAAGGCTGGCGCTAAAGATTACGATATTGTTGGAAGCGTTGATATTATAGCGACCAATAATCTTACCGGTAATCTGGTGGTCATTGATGTGAAAACAGGAATGCAAGTAGTAGAAGCTATCACTAGCGAACAACTTCAAGCACTGGCTTTTATGGTTGCTAGAAGTATGGGTTATTCCGGTTCTGTAGAAACTAGAATCTCCAAAGTCAACGAAGATGGAACTGTAGACAGTAATTTCCATACGATTACACCAGAAGAATTATCTATACTGGAATTGAAATTCAAAGGTCTTCGGAATAAGGTTCTTGATAACCTGAATCGCTATAAAACCAATGAACCTTTGGATTTACGAGAAAGTGACCATTGCAAATGGTGTGCTTGCGCCAAACATTGCCCTTTGAAAAACGCTGAACCATGCCTATATATACGGGAAGACGTGGAAGAAACAAAGTAGATTTAGAAATTCTTTCTCGCGCTAATAATTCCAGTATCCAATTACTTCTTGAGGAATTACAGAACCGTGTATCTGCCCTTGAGTATCAGGGTCAAAGGTTACTTGAGCTACAAGTTACCGGTGGTGCGACTACAAATCTTCTAGTTAATTCTGATTTTGCTTTTTCTACTTTGAATTTTACTGGTGCTGGTTCTGCCACAGAACTTTACAAGTGGTGCATGGGAGTTAATACAGGAACTCCTATTACAACCAGCAGCAATTCGATGTGGGACAGTTCGTTTGGTTATGTGGCTACGGATAGTATCACAGCGGCAGACGACATAAGCCAGCAATTTGATCGTAGAGAGATTCTTCCGGGAGTTACTTACTTTAATACCTTTCTTGCCAGAAAGGGAGGTTCCGGTGCTTCAGCGGACACAAGACTTAAGGTGGGCTTGTGGGATACTAACTTAAACGATTGGATTACTGGAAGTGTTAATGGTGCAGGTGGCGCAGCACCTACAGTTGCCCCTGTTCCCGGTAGTGGTGGATCGACAACCTACAAATATCGAGTAGTAGCCGTTACGGACACCGGATATACAATTGTTTCAGACGAAGCCACAATCACCAATTCTTTCGCTGTCCTTAATGCCTCGAACTACAATGCAATTTCTTGGACAGGTTTTGGTGGTGTTATTGAATATCAAGTTTACAGAACCTCTGGAACTGTAAGCCTCATTGCCAGACTTACTTCAGCTAACACTTCATACAATGACATTGGTACTAACATCACTTCTCCTACCACAGTACCAACCGCTAATCCTCCCAAAGCTGTCACAGAGGTTCCTGATTTTGGTGGCCTTGTGACAACTTCTTGGCAAGTATTTAGGGCATCTATTGTAGTTCCTGCTGGATATGATGTCTCCGCTTCTTCGGCTGGCAATCAATTCTTTAGGATTCAATTATTCGGTAGCGCCCCTGCTGATTTGATTTATTTCGATAGAATCGGACTATCTACTACTCCCGGAGGCTGGCAAGCATCTGCTAATGATTTGACAGCCACAGACGATGTTTCCATTAACCCTGTTGGAGATGATGGAGCAGGTAGTAGCGGTATTTACGACGGATCATACTATGGCGGATATTACTATTAGTTTCAGCAATGAATTAAGTGTTGAGCAATGGAATGAAGTGTGGGATTGGATTGCTGAAGATACAAGTAGGTATGGAGACGTAGATGTTCCAAAAGATTTTAATGAGTTTTATAGTATTTACGTACCTTACTTTATGGATCATATTGGTTTATTTCTTAACGGAACTCTTGAGGCTGTGGGAGTAATTGAGTATGACAACGAACTTCATGGTTTCTTTAAGCCAAACACAGAATACCCAATTACCAGAGCAAAATATACGCGAAATTGCTTGCTGCCTTATTTTGATAAATACCAAAAAACAGTTAAGGGAATTATTAAAGACAACCACAAAGCTAAGAAACTTGCTAAATTCTTAGGACTCATATAGGAAAACTAATGTCCAGTCTATTCAAATCAAGAAAAGTAAAAACGACGCATGATGAAGGCGCTGCTATGCTTAATAAGCAAACAGCCGCCATAGATCAATTTACTAACAACCCTGCTTATAATTACCAGAAAGACCAACTTAGTAACATTGCTTCTGGTAATTACGGCGCTACGATGGGAGTACAGGCAGCTAAGAATGAGGCTGCTAGAGCCGCTAAGCAGCACAAGTATCAGTTTAACGCTGGTGCTGGCGCATTTAATGCTAATCCTCAATTGCAACATGCTATGCGAATGAAGCAATTGGGTGATATTGATGAAAGATATGGGTTAGCTATTCCCGGTATAGTTCAAAATCAGGCAGATAATTCATCTCAATTCATACAAAACGCTCAGTACAACACTGCCTCTGGTTATTCCGATGCCGGAAATAAAGCCATGCAGGTATACAGATATACCTATAAGCCGTCTATCTTTTCTAGTGTTCTTGGAGCAGCCGCACCATTTCTTAATTTTATTCCGGGAGTTGGGCCAGCGTTATCTGCTGGTGCATCGGCTTTATCGGGTTTAACTGCTGGCTCGGAAGCAGGTATTCAAAGTGGTGGAGGTGCTGGTAGTACATATACTCCTAGTTACTCTTTTGGCCGACAAACTGCACAGCAAGCTATGCAGCAGAACAGAGAAGCAGATGCAGAATCATCCCAGCCTGCCACCAGACCAAGATACGTAAATGCAGCACATTCCATTGCTGGGGAATTAAGTGATCCTAAATCGGCCAATAGCAAGAATCCACAAGAAAACCCATTCAAACGATTCAAGAGTTTTATTTTAGGTAATTAAATGAAATTATTTAGAGCAATTATTTTAGGAACTTTGTTGCTACTTAGTTCCTTTAGTGCTAAAGCTACCGATGTAACTATCTCTGCCGGTACAGTACAGAACTTCAGGGCAACTGGATTACAGCCCACTAGAACCGGAACTCTTTCGGTCACGAATGGAATCGATTCTGTCACATGTACCAATTGCCTTGAAAATGAACTAATAGGCCAAAGCGGGTTTAGGATTAGCATTGTCGGAGTAGACTACACTGTTGATGCTGTCACGAGTAGAAGTGCGTTTTCACTTTCCACGAATTATGCTGCTTCTACTAATGCCTCTGCTTCGTATACCTTATATCCAGTGGTGTTTATTCGGTTGTATGCAAGTATTAACTTTCTTCCTCTTGGTGGAACGTCCATTGTTCAAGCTGGCGCTGTAGGCTCAAATAATTTCTACATTCAAAGAGCAGCATCAGTAATAAATAACACAATTTACTTGCCAGAAATAACTGTACCGGCTACGACCGATACAGCTATGGCTGCAACTAGAGACGCTAGATTCTCAGCTAGATTCCATAGAATCAATGGCTCCGAAGTTCAAGTATATGGCGGGTTTAATTCGTTCGCCATTCCTCCGAATCCAACTACAACCACTTGGGGAGAGCTTTTAATATTTAATACCGCTCAGACCCAAAGGCCAGCAGACGAGAGAGTTTATAATGTAGGGGAAGTCAATTCATTACTTGATACAATTATCACCGCTACCCCTGAATACATTCTAAAGGCGGATAGCGCCCATAGAGCAGAAAACTCAGGGATGTATCAGGACAGTACAACTGTCACAAATACACTCATTACCGACAACAAAGGCGGTATTCCAAGTAAAACGGCTGCCGAAATTGCTGCGTTATCGACTGCTGGTAGAGGCGATGGTTCGCTTTTACTTGATAGCACTAACAAGCGATATGTGAGATTCAATGCCACGACAGGCAAATGGGTTCCTGAAAATGGCGGTGCTTATGATGTAGACGTAGCAGGAGCAAAAGGAGATGGAGAAACTCTCTCATGCTCGATCAACTCTAGCAGCAGTACATTAACGTGCGGTAGCGCCTCGTTTACTTCTGCCTATACAGGAAAAGCCGTTGTGGTTTTGGGGGCTGGTGCTAATGGCGCTGCTTTAACTACAACTGGAACGTATGCGTCTGCCACTACTCTGACGCTAGCCAATGCTGCTAGTACGACTGTAGCAGGAGCAACCTCTTACATTGCCAGTAACTCTACAACTGCTATACAAAGTGCTATTGATCGAGCCGATGCGAATGGAGGCGGTGATGTTGTTTTACAAGGTGGCAAGTATTATGTAACGAGTTTGGCGTTAAAGAAGAAAGTAACGTTTCGTGGTCAAGGATTAGAGGCAACTGAGTTATGGTCGGCAGCTTCAGGTGGAATTGTAAAGTCTACTTGGCCTGCCAACAGCAGTACGGCGGTGGATATAAAGGTGCGCGATTTGACGATTCGCGCCCTTGATACTCGCTTAGTACAGACTTGCCTAGAAGAGCAGGGTGGCACGTACGTCCACGTTGATCGTGTGAGGTTCAAGGATTGTCACTATGGCATGATCATGAACCAAACTGAAGTCTCCGGTGTGCGTAACTCCCGGTTTGAAACCTACAGCGCGTCACATTACGGCGGGCTGAAAGGGTCTACTGATCCGACTACCGCTAACCTGGCAGGTGCTAATGCGTGGACAAAGACCGGGGCAGGCTCGACCGCGAGCGATGGTTCTCGTTGGCAAATCAATGGGACTTCTACCTATTACTCCAAGTCTCTTAATTCTGCCGCGTTTGTCAAAGGATTTACGTTGTTTATGAAAATCCCTGAGATTGTCTCAGGGGATGCCAGTCAGATAGTAATAGATAATGGCACGCATAAATACACCCTCACTTTTCCTGCCATTAACCAAGTCAAGCTCAACGGTGGCACAACTCGCACAACTACATTATCTAGTAGATTGCGCCTAGAGATCGCCATAGGTGGCGCAACAGCAACCCTCAAGATTGATGGCGCTACTGTTGATTCAAATATCGCAGGGGCGGCAGGATCATCGGCTACTCTCACTTGGGGCGGAAATGCAACCGCCAACGCTACGAATACCTATTGGCAGGACTTCTTTTATGTTTCTTCCAATCCGCTTCCCGCTTCCGTCTGGATGGTGAGCGGCCCGGACTACGACCCAGCTTATACCGGGGCGGAATATACCAATATTATTTATCTGGAAGAGAATCAGTTCAATGCAACTACGTTCTCAATTGCTTCCGATGGCGGATACGAACACAGCATAAAAGGGAACAACTTCAACGCAGGTTTAATTTCCCTGTGGAATCAAGGTTCCTATTCTGTGCAGGTCACCGGGAATAGCTTTGAACTACAGGAGTTGGGTTCCGTATGGGTAAGTGGCTCCACTTTACAAGGATCATCGGGCGGTGCAGGTGGGGCAAGGATTAAGTTTCAGGGGAACACCTTCGCCTTTAATGGCCCGCAGGGATACAAAGGCGTACAGGCAGATAATGCTACGAACTTAATCTTTGACGGCAATACATTCACTCAATCTACTTATGTCCCGTTGTACTTCGATACTTCCGGTTCCGTGACAAACGTTACCTTTTCCGGGAAGAACACAACCGGCGGCGGACAGGCTCTAAGTAATCTTACGTCGTCGCACATCTATCCAACAGTAGAGAATGTGGTTAAGTCATTTACTACCATCTCTCCTACGCAGATTACTGCCAATCAAAATGATTACAATCCTGGAGACACGACGGTTATCCGGGTAACTTCTGACGCCGCACGAGACATTACAGGTCTTGTTGCGGCTATGGTAGACGGCACAGAAAAAGAAATCTGGAATGACGGTAGTTTTGACATCACGCTCAAACACGCCTCCTCTTCTTCCACCGCTGCCAACCGATTCTCTTGCGAAGGCTCCCTTGATCTTGTCATCGGAGCCGGACAAGGGGCGAGACTGCGTTACTACAACGCCCTAAGTAGATGGAAAGTCACACTTCTTCAGTAATTATTATGCCTTGCGAACCTAAAAATCGTCTTAATCTATTCGAGATACTAACCTACCCTATTATCTTGTTAGTAACTATCGCGTTCCTCGTTACCGTTGTATTCGGGCAAGCGGGGCAAGCAACCCGAACCGCGAAGAGCGATCCTACGGGGGTTGCCTGCACAGCAAATAGCCCCGACCTGTTCTACAACAATGGTAGATATTCCTGCGTGAGCGGGGTGTATCAATCCATTGGCGTGGCAATTGACTACGTGGCGGATTCAGGCGCGGCGGCAGCGAAGCCCTGCAATGCAAGCCGCGTGAACACGAAGCGGCGGCGGGGGTATGGGAATCGCGGCGTTGATACTTGCACGATGATGCCGGATGGCTCAACTTATGCGTGGGTGGATGATGAGGCTGGCGCTGCAAACGTGATACGGTTTGGCGCAGATAAGACGGGATCAGCGGACAGCAGCACTGCGTTCGCATCTGCGATTGCTGCGTCCGATGACATCATTGTAGAACCTGGGACGTATAAGTTCACAAGCGCGGTAACAGTTTCTACAGGGAAGCGAATTTCTTGCAGTCGCAATAATAAGTGTTTTATTCGATCATTTGGCGTGAACGCCTTCAACGTCTCAGGAAGCGGCGTTGAGATTCGCGGCTTTTACTTTACGAATTACACTAGCGGCGGGACGATTGACGCAAAGACTGATATAGGCGTCAGCGTCAATGGCACATCTGGCAGCACAATTCAAAACGTCATCATCAGGGATTGTTATTTCCGAGGCTACGCGACTGCTATCAACTGGGAATACACCTGGAATAGCGTCATTGATAACACAGGTACATTACTAGGGGTGGACGGGGTTCGTGTCTTTGGACAGTCGGTCAATAACACAATCTCGAATAGTCGAATTACATGCACAGGAAGCAATAGTGACTCACTGCTACTTGAGGCCGATGGCGCAACGATTGGCGAAGGGCTAATGGTTGCGAATACGCTCTTGGCGTCAGGTGAATATGGTGTTCGCTCTACCAATGGGTTTCTCGCCTTGCAGATTACCGCATCAATTATTGACCTCACCTCGGCAGGCGCATTAAAACTCGTAGACCCTCGCTCGCTTCTTGTCTCGTCTACGTGGATGTACAGCGAAGGCGACTACACAGTGGAATTTGTCGCGCTCGGCAGTGCAGTATCTTTAGGAGCGTCTCTTACTGGATGCACGATTAAAAACGCAAAGGCGAGCGGCGTCGCTGTGCAAGTGCAGTCAAATAATAAAGGCGTGAGCGTTATAGGCGGCAGCGTGATTGCCACGGCTGGGTATGGCGTTATCAGTGCCGTCGCGGATACGGCGGTTATCGGCGCAAATATCCAAACATCTTCATCAGCAAATGGCGTGCAACTGTCTGGCGCAACATCTTACAGTTTGTTGAATACGGGAACCGTAACCAACAAGGAGAACTTCGGAACGGTAGGCATTGGGGGCGTCACATCGCCCAACGAGAACTTAGAGGTTAATCTGCGACTTGCAGCGTCTAACAACGGGGGGGCAAACAGGGTAGTTACGATGATGCAAGCGCCCGCCAACTCATCAGGATACGGTAGGATTTTTAGCTATAATTATGGCGGGTCAGTCGGGCTGCCATTGGCGCTCCAAGATGCGGGCGGCAATGTCTATATCGGCGCAAGCTCTGGTACGGAGCGACTAGAGGTCACTGGCAACATCAAGGCCACAACCGGGTATTTACTAGCTTCCAAGCTCCTCATGTCGGCCACCGCCCCCACCGTCACCAGCGCAGGTACGTCTCCCAGCATCACCGCCTCCAACGGCACGGCGGCGTTTGAGGTGAATGTGGGCACGGGCGGCACGGCGACGACCATTGTTCTTGCGATGCCAACTGCCACTACTGGTTGGAACTGCCACGCAACGAATATCACTGCTACCGCTGCGAACCGTGCTGACCAAGCCGTGAGGCAAACGGCCAGCACGACAACCTCAGTGACTCTGCAAAACCAAACCGTCTCTACAGGTGCGGCGCTCGCGTTCACGGCATCTGACCTCGTGCGCTGCCAATGCACTGCATACTAAACATATGAAACAACTTCTTTTACTTCTCGCACTCATTTTCCCGTCCTTCGCGCAAACCCCTCGGCTTGACTATGTGAGGGATATGACCGCCAGGGGTTCTCTTGCGGACGAATATCTTCCTGGGGTTGACTATGCTGGGATGTTCTTCTCCACTGTCCAAGTCTCTCCGGGTCAGGCAATACGTAAAGTTCCCACTCTTCCCGCGACTTGCACTGCGGTAGGTTCGGCATCATCCAGCAACGCGGTGCTGTATCAAGGCCGTGTATATCAATGCACCGCTACAAATACTTGGGCGTTTGCGGTGGGGCAGACGGCGGCATTAACAGCGGGCAGGCTCCCGTTTGTGGGGACAGGGGGCGTGCTGACGGATAGTGCAAATGCCCTGCTCACCTCTGGCGGGGTTGCCACCTTTGTTGGCGGATTGCGAGTTGGAACGGCGTCAAGCGGGTTTTCGGGTGAGGTTGTCGAAATCTCGGATTCGACGAACGGGGCTAGATTTATCGGGTCAGACGGTCTCAATTCTGAACGCTCTGTTATTTTATTTCAGTCTCCTATCCCCGCATTAGGCAATAACTACGCAAGGCTACTTGCGTATAAATATGGGACAGGCGCGGGGTTTCTGCCCCTGCTTCTGAACGATAGCGGCGGCACAGTAATTATCGGCACAGTTTCGAGCCTTAATGCCCGATTGGGTGTTATCAGTGATGTAAGTACACGCGTTGGCGCAATCATACGCGGCGCAGCCTCACAATCCGCAAACATCCTCGAAACCCAAAACTCCTCCGGCACAGCCTTAACCTACGTAGACGCAAGCGGTAGATTGTACCCGCTCTCCGTCGCGTTCGCATCGCTAGGAACCCCTAGCAATGGCGCAGTTGTGTACTGTAGTGACTGCACCAAAGCCACTCCCTGTGCCGGATCAGGCAACGGCGCATTGGCTAAACGTCTCAATGGCGCGTGGGACTGCGATTGATCTAATTTCCCTCACTCTATTCCTCCACTTTCAGGGTCAGTGTTGAAACAATTAAATAGGAGTTTCACAATTTCTGTGTTATAATAACTTATGAACTTTTTCAAAAAAATTATCAATGGATTAAAGAAAGTATTTGGAGCCGCTAAGACCTTCTATGTTCGAGCAGGTCTTGGGAAGTTTTTGGATCAATATATTCCGGTTGCTTTGTCGGTTATTGCATCTCTTCAGAAAGTAAATGATAACAAAGGTTTCCACGAATGGAAAGACCAAGCCTTTACCGAACTCAAAAAGATCGCCGGTAATGTTGCAGATACTTGGATTGTGATTGTCTTAAATATGGCTTACGAATTATCAAAAGCGGAAGCCACTAAACCTGAGAATAAGGAAAAAATCTAATGTTAGCGCAAGAAGTAATTGTACATACACTAACGGGCGACGTTACACCGTTAACATATCAATCCGGTGCTGCCCAAGCGATGTCTGTAACTGTTTCCGGTACAATTACTGGGGACGGTAACGCAGCGGTTGTTGTAACGTCTGTAGAATTGGCTGGCGGCTCACAGACGGTTAATGTGGCGGTAGATGATGGAGTAAATCAAGTCGAAACAGCTACGGTTATTGGTACGATCACAGGAGATGGAAATGCTGCTGTGGTTGTTACCGCGGCAGGTATGACTGGCAGTCCTAAAACCATTAACGTAGCTGTAGATGACGGTACTGCTCAGGTAGAAACTGCTACTGTAGTAGGCACTATTGATGCTGCTGGTGCAGGAGACATTGATGTTACAGTAACCGCTGCTGGAATGACCAACAGCCCTAAGACTATCCAAGTAGCCGTTGCCAATAACGATACTGCTTCGGATGTCGCAGGTAAGATAAGAACTGCCTTGATTGCTGATGCGGACATCGGGCACGTTACGACTGGTTTCTTTACGGTTACTGGCGCTACGGATCAGGTAATTTTAACTGCGAAAGCTAAGGCAGCCAATGACGCCACCATGAACGTCGCTACGGCTACTGGTACTGCTGTAGGTCTTACAGCTTCTCCTACATCTGCAAATACAACTGCTGGCGTGGCTCCCGATAATGCTTCTGCTGTTGCAGGAAAAATAAGAACTGCATTGGGTGCAGATACAGATGTTACCGCGCTATTCGGCGTTTCCGGTTCAGGGGCAAATGTCGTTCTCACTAGATCAGCTAAAGTCGCCAATGATGCTACATTAAATATCAGCATTGCCAACGGTACTTGTACTGGACTAACGGCAGCGCCAACCAGTACAAACACGACTGCCGGTGCTGTTCCTGATACTGCCGCAACTGTGGCTGGAAAAATCAGGACTGCACTAAATGGTGTTACTGCAATTACTGATGTATTTACGGTAGGCGGATCATCTGCTAACGTCACTCTTACCAGAAATGCAGCAGACGATAACGACTCTACGATGAGAATTCAGGTAGGTAACGGAACATGTACTGGACTAACTACTACCTATAGCACGGTGACTACTTTAGGTGTAGCAGCGGGAGCTACTGGTATATTTACCAGACATTTCGTCATTAGAAGCGATGCGGATAATTCTGGTACTATGTACATAGGACATAGTGATTCCAACAATGAATATCCAGCTACCCTAGATGCTACAAATGCTTTGCACATCCTAGAACCCGGAGACTCTGTTCCGATTCATGAGAGTCCTTTATCGCAATCTCATGGTGAAGAATACATTCTTAGCCATTGGTGCGTAGACGGAACCGCTAGTGATATTTGTAGAATAACGTACGTGAAACGTAGAAATTCAGCAGCAGCCTCTTAATCTAAATTAAATCCCCGACAAGGATAAAGAAGCTTGGAGGAAACTTCAGGCTTCTTTTTATAACTATGAGCGATTTTAAACGAGCTTTAAAAGTATTTTTGAAATATGAAGGCGGGTACTCTAACCACAAGAATGATCCGGGAGGAGCTACCAATAAAGGCATCACGCAGATTACCTACAACGACTATCGACAATCACATGGGGCTAGAATCCGTAACGTACGTGACATAAGTGACCAAGAGGTCGCAGACATCTACGAGCATAGATACTGGGAAGCTTGTGGTGCTGATAAAATGGCTTGGCCGTTGAATCTGGTGGTATGTGACGCGGCTATTAACTGTGGAGTTTCAAGGGCAGTAAGATGGGCTGAAGAAGCAAAAGGAGATATTAAGAAATTTAATGAGCTTCGTAGGCAACATTATAAAAATATTATAGCAAAGAATTCTAAACTTAGGGTGTTTGCTAAAGGATGGGAAAATAGAGTTAGAGACATTGAAAGAATAGTAAAGGAAGGTTGATGTGAACTTAAGTAGAGAACTTATTAAATCATTTCTTGTACAAGCATTCGGTGTTCTAGTTAGACTTTCTCTAACTAGCGTTGGAGGTATGCTGATTGAGAGAGGACTTGTACAGGAAAACCAATGGCAAACATTTCTGGTAGGATTAGCCACGGTGTTAGCTACATTGGCATGGAGCTTGGCTGAGAAATATAATTTATTTAAATATCTTGGTTTGGCATTGAATTCTGAAACCAAGACTACTCTTGAGGAACTCAAAAAATAATGATTGACAAATCCCTCACCGATTATTTATTTGACTGGGTAGCACCTATAGGAACTATTACCCTTAGCATCAGTTTAGTAGGCCCTAAAGATGCTTGGCTGATCGCTAAAGAAACAGCTATTATTGCCAGTATAGTTCTTGGTATTGTGACGAACGCAATTCGTCTTTATAAGACGTGGAAGGATAGACACAAGGATGAAGAATAACTTGTGGTTGGAGAATTTTAAGCTATAATATGCCTATGATTCTTTCACAAGAAGCTAAGACAGATTTAAAGTTAGGAAGACTTCAAGAAGACCACAAACAACTTAATAAGAAATACAAGGAAGCCTTAAAGTACGTTTCATATTGTGAACAACAATTAGAACTTGCTTATAAGGCTTCAAAAGTTTCTAGGACAAAAGCCCCTGAAAGACCGGCAAGAACCCGATCAACTAATGAGGCAACTGTGGTTTCTATTCTATCCGATGTTCACTGCGAAGCAGTGGTAAATGCAAAATCAGTAAACGGACTTAATAAGTACAACCCTGAGATTGCCAGAAAGAGATTACAGACCTATGCGGAACGTGTAGTTCGCCTGACAGACAAGGAACGCCAAGACATCAACATATCGAAAGCAGTTATTCATTTTGGAGGAGATATGATAAACAATAGCCTCCACGCAGACGATAAACTCACAAATGCTATGACTGTTCAAGAGGCAGTGTTGTTCTGCGATGAACTTCTTACGGAAGTCTTGGAATTTATTGTGGCTCATGGTAGTTTCAATAAGATTGATGTGATGTGTTCAGTAGGCAACCACGGGAGGTGCGTTTCGGAAGACACCGAAATCCTTACAGATAAAGGATTTATCCCAGCATCTCGAATTACAACCGATTCTACTATTGCATCTTTTGATGTAAACACAAAGAAAATTTCTTTTTCAAAAGCACTGGCGGCAACATCGTTTGTTGAGAAAGGTTGCTTTTATGTGAAAGGATATTTTTCAGATGAATGTGTAAGCAAAGACCATAAAATATACTATGACGGTGCTTTGCGGAACGTGCAGTCTTTACTAGGAAGACATACTCAATCTAAATTTCTAGGAACTTCTTTTTTGGAAACTTATAGTAATGAGACTTGCAGTACACAAGAAATTGAAAAGCTGCGGCTTTTAACTCAGATTATATGTGACGGTACTGTGGTTGATCGAAGAGTAAAAGAGCAAACAGATGCCGTTAGAATTCAATTTCATTTATCTAAACCTAGAAAAATACAAAGATTATGCGCCCTCTTAAAAAACATGAATATAGATTACACCTTACGAAATGCTACGATGTCGGGTGGAAATATATTGCAACCAGTTTTTATTTGTATTTACGGCGACAAAGCCAAAGATATTTGGGATAATTGGTTGAATAAGTCAAAAAAATTTCCTGAGTATTTCAGATATTTAGCGGTAGATCAATTAAAGGCTGTTTTGGATGAAATTAAACATACGGACGGCACGGACAGAGGTTTTGGAGCCATTGAATGGGCAACTGTAAGTCAAAGCGACGTGGATATAATTCAACACGCTTGCATCTCTAATGGAATACCTTTTAAATACTCTCACGTAACAAGAAAACTTGGTGATGGATTCGGCACGAAAGACAAATTCATAGCGCAAATAAAAACTCAAGGATTGTCAAAAAGAAGTCAAAGCCTTTCTGTTAATATTTACGAATCTTCCGAAGAAAAGAAGTTTTATGGAATTACTTCTAGGCAGGGTACTTTAATCACACGACGCAATGGCATTGTAAACTTTACAGGAAATAGCACCACTAAAATGCCTACCGGAGAAGCAGCGTATAGAACCTCTTATGAATACATAATCTACCGAAACCTTGCTAGAAAATTTTCTAGTGAACCTTCTTTGAAATTTCATCTTCCAGAAAGTTATTTTTCATACCTCAAAGTGTACAACAAACTTCTCAGGTTTTCTCACGGCGATGCTTATACTGGTACTGCTGATTCTATCAGCAAACATTTTGATAAAGCCAACAGCACCTTAAAGGCAGATCATGATTTCGTTGGACATTGGCATTTTTTAACACCTGCCCCTACTTATACTAAAAATGGCTGTGTTATAGGAACAACACCTTATGTATTGCAAAAGGGATACGGGCATCAAGAACCTATGCAATCATTTCAACTACTTGATAACAAAAGGGGATTCACAATAAGTGCCCCAATATTCTTAAATAACTAGGCCGCGAAAGCGGCCTTTATTATTTTATGAATTAACAAGAACAAGAATAAGGGCAATCATATCTTCGGCTGGCCTCGATCCCTGTGTATTCCGTAAAATATCTCCAAATTGTCAGCCAATCATAGTCGTATACGCCACCATCTGGCACGCTATACGTGTACATGTCACCGTCTCTAAAATCAGAAAATGCAGTTAGATCATGTATAAAGTCTTCAAATGACATGCCGAAATGATGCGCGACAGCATTTAGATACTCATAACTATGTGATCTATCTTGAAACGCAACACTTGTAGTTGTATCTACTGGCCTTTCTGTGGTATTAGTGGTTGAAGTATCCGTTACAAAAGCAGGATGAATCCAATCGTGCCTTAGTCCGGTGATAGTATTTGGAAACAAGAACATAAAGAACTTCTCTCCTTCTTTTACTGGACTAGGAAGAAATGGATCAACTATACCAATCGGACTTACGCGATTAACCTCGACCTTCTGAGTATTACCGGGTTCAGAGAACCCTAAAGGTGCTCCGGGATACAGTATATCCGTTGCTATTACAGGAGCAACAGCAATGTGTATCGCATCTTTTTTGAATAAATCATCAGTGGTAATTAGCTTACCAATGTTTTCTTGCAAACTCATTTTTTCTTAGCTTTATTATAATCTTTCAACATTTCAACCATTTCTTTTTTAAGAGATTCTGCATCACGCAATTCATCTTTCACAACCTCTAGGGTTCTTTGAAAACTAGAATTAATGAAAATAAGTTCTATTTTGCTGAGTCTTTTTTCTAAAAAGTAAACAAAACATGCGAGATAAACACACATTATAGTCGAAAATATTGCACATGCTACGACAAACGGCATACTTAACCTATAACTGCTTTCGGAAAAATAATTCTACCTATATTAGAGAACACTTCAACGAATTTTTGCTCAATATCAGAGACGTTAGTCATTAAAAAGAAAGTTTGTGCTGTTTTAGATTTCCCAGAAGGTTCCATAGTATTTCCATTTATGAATGAAATCCTGTCCTTAGTCTGACATATAGGCCATTTTCTTATTGCATCTTCATACCACCCATAACCCGGTCGGCTGTGCGTAAGAAATATAGCACCATATATGCGATTACATGCGTATTCCTCTTCACATTTATCGAGCCATATACCGGCTAAAGACTTTCCTTTATATGTCCCAAAAGGAGGATTTACGAACACTTTGCTGAACCAATCCTTAGTAAGACCATCGTCTTCTTCAGTGTATATGTATTTTGCTTGAACGATTTCATTAGCTTTGTTACTACTGGCAGGGTCAAGTGCTATAGTTCCGAAAACATCCTTGACCATACCAATGATTTCAGGCGGAGTATACCATTCATTAGTTTCTTTGGAGACTAATGCGGAAGGTATTTTTACCATGAAATCCATCCTTCATCTAATCCTGGATTTGTGTCTAATATTACGCAAGTGATATGCAAATGATATTTCATGAGTAACTTTGTAATTCCTGCATGTATTCTAAAACATCTTCGAGAATTCTAGTGAGACAATTGTTCCAATTTAGAAGTTCAGCACATTGAACACACCATACTTCTTTTTTAAACATATTATATTCACAAATATGGTTGCTATTATTAGTTACTGGACAAACACCGCCAATCAAAGAAGGTATTTGTATTCGTCTGCTTCTTTGCATATTATTTTTTATTTTTAGATTTTTCGATTTTGATTTCAAGTACAGTAAGTCTGGCATGTAATTCTGCGACAAGCCTAGCCGCCCTAGATTCTCCATGAAAAGTTCGTATGGCACTTTTTAAAGAACTTTTGTATCTGTCTACAATTCGTTTATTATTTTCTGCCGTAAATTCAATTTCCATAAATCTAGTATTTTCTTGCGTATTATTTCTCCCAACAATTTGATACTTTCACCTTAACGTCAAACTCAACGTCACTCCCTAAAATCTGCGTAGCAGCATTCGCCATTGATGAGGCCATATATTCACTGGCAATCGGAACATTCTCTTCTTTGACGGCAGCTACAATTTCATCATGAATGGACAGTACGATTCCTTCGTCACCAGACATCCCATTTTTCCTTAGCTTGTTGTCAAACAATAACATAGCTAATTTTATAATATCGGCACAAGTGGATTGAATAGGGTAATTAGAACCCTGCCTCAAAATACGAGACTCTTCTTTTCTCGCTTCTGCCATAGCGGATATACGCAAGCTTGCTGTTGATAATTCCCTAGCTTTTTGTAAACTAATTGCAGAAGTATTAAAATATCTTCTACGCCCATTCATGTTTATGGATGATTTTGTCGACAGCGCCCGTGCTCCGTTGTGGTCTAAATATCGTTTGATGTCCGGGTAAACGTCAAAGAATTCCCTAACTAATCGATCAGCACTGGACGTTAAGCAATTAAACTTTTGAGCTATTCCGAAAGAACTCAAACCATAGGCTAAGCCATAGGTAATTGTTTTTATAAAATCTCTAATTCCTTCTAAGAATTCCTTATGGGATTTCCCAGCTAAATCCCTCAAATAGACTGTTTCATTAACTCTTCTTAAAAACGCTTGTGCGTCAGAAGAAACTTTACCGTCGTTTCTAAGCTTAAATAAACTATCGTACGAAACCCGAAACATCTTCGACAACGTGTATAGGTGTAAATCCTTACCGCTTTTAAGGACTTCCAAAAGAGTTGTGCTTCCAGAAGCAACAGCTATGATAATTAGTTCTATTGCAGAGTAATCTGCTGAAATAAACTTATAGCCTTCTTTTGGGATGAAGCAAGCACGAAACTCTTTTCCTTCTTCGCTACGTGCCGGAATGTTTTGACCATTTGGATCAGACGAACTATATCTTCCAGTTACAGTACCTACTTGATTAAAGGTAGGATGCAACAAATTATCGGAAGATAGTTTTTCTTTAATCTTACAAAACTTGAGAAGTTCACCGTACTTAGAAAGCTCCAACAAATCATTGATTACCGGATAATCATTTGCAAACGGAGCGAGTACCTTCTTATCCGTGCTTTCAAACTGCCTTCTAGTAACAATATTCAAAGCTTCTTTAAGTTGCGCTGGACTGTCCAAATTAAGTTCAACTACTTCTTTGGGTTTAGGTGGCTTTAGGTTCTTTGCAAATTCCCTAGCTTTCTTACTTTCCTCAGAAAGCTTTCTTCCTTCTCGTTTATTGTTAGCAGAAGAAACGTCTTTATAGTACCTTTCCCATTCTCTATACTCTTGGATGGAGGATTTGTATTCTTTAGCTTTTTCTTTCAAATATGGAGCGGATAAAACATTAGATATAGAGCTATAATAGGTGTTTACTTTTTGCTCCATCTTTTTTCTGAATACTTCTAATTTACCTTCATCAAGTCTTATTCCACGATATTCCATACGAGCAGTCACAGGAACTAATTCTTGTTCAAGGTACATTGTTCTATCCAGCATTTCTTTTGACGTTTGTTTTGCTTGTAGCTCATAGACATCAATCAAATATTTAACGTCATCAAGGGCATACTCTATGCGCTCTTGAGTCCATTCCTTATTGATACCGAAATAACTAGGATTTAAAACACCTAAAGGATTCTTTTGAGATGGTTTCTTCAAGTAAACTTGGTAGAAATCTTTTCTGATAGATTTGTCTAACTCTATCTTTAATCTCCTTTCAATAGTTGGTTTAAGTCCGTAGTTTCCATCTGAATACTTGCCACATTCAAGGATATTCTCAGCCACATAAGAACACCAAGTACCGTTAATTTCATATCCAGCTTTCCATAGAAACTTCATATCAAAAGACATATTATGAGCCACCTTCAGTATGTCTTTATTTTTTAAAAGCTGCGCTAGAAATGGATAGAATCTATCTTCGCCATTTACTACATATAAATACGATAGTTCTTTATTAGAAACCTGGATAGACCAAAGGTTATCGTCAACGAAGGATAAACCAGAGGTTTCTGTGTCTAAACTCAGTATTGACGAATTGCTAAGCTTCTTAAAAGCTTCCCTGTCCTCTGCTTGATTTGTAACGAGGTAATAATTTTCTTTCATTTATTGATTCAATAACTCTTGATGGATTATGCCCTATATGCCACTGTCCACACCACTTTTTACAGCGATAAATAGTTAATCCTGCGTCCCCTTTATCTCTTTTCATTCGCCATAAAACAGAAGAAGCGGAGTCCCTCGAAGGAAAACTCCGCTTTCTTTTACAAGCACGATAGCGAATCCTACGTTTGCTTGACATCTCTATGAATGACGTTAGCGAAATCAGGGGAAAATTCGTTTTTTGCGGCAGACTTGTTTTTAATCATACCGAATCCACCAACTGAAATTGCTTTACGTTTCTTGCTCTTTGGCGCAATTGCCATGCCCTTCAAACGTTCTATGGTTGCTTGATACTCCTGATCCAAACACTTCACCGCCACAAACAACTCCCTAAGATGAGCGATACTGAACCCTTCGCTATCGCTTACCCATTTTTGAAGCTCTTCCTCCGATAAATCATTCTCATCCAACACCGCTCGCAGATAAATTCCTCTTGCTTGTGCGGAGGGCATTTCTACTTCAGCAATTAAATCAAACCGAGACGGACGATCAATCAGGCGTTCGCTCAAAAGCTCCGGGTAATTTGTAGTCGAAATGACTACAATGTTTTCTACTTTGTTTTCGCCATCCAATAGAGCGAGTAATGGTTGCTCCCCGTATTGCTGAATCGAAACATCCATATCCTCCAACACATAAATTACTGGACGATCTGGTTCGATTTTACGGAGTGTAGAAATACCTTCTGAGGCAAGGAATGGATTGTTGCAATATAAAACCAGCCCACCGGCTTCTACTAGAAGATTGGAGAGAAGGTTAATCGTAACAGTCTTACCGCATCCCGGTGATCCGAAAAGCAGAATACCTCTTTTATGAAGTTGTCCGTATTTTTTGAATACTTCCTTTTGTGCCCAAAATCTTTCGATGGAATTGACAATATCCCCCTGAACCATATCAGGGAACTCCACGATATTATCGGTTTTGATGATTTTCTTAACGAACATCAACCCAATACTATCGTTGTATTTGATTTCATAAATACCGGCAGCTAAACTAGGTTGTGTTACTTGAGATGGTTTGTAGATTCCCTTCCCAAGAGCTACCCATTCTTCAGGTTTTTTTGCTTTAGTCGTTTTTGCTTTTGTTGACATAGTGTAAAAAATCCGCTAACGATAGTATCGCTAACGGTTCAGAACGATTTTGTTTGATGACAAGAAGAGGAATACCGCCTTCTTTTTTACTGTGCGATTTGGCTTGTTCATAGTGTTGGTATACAGAAAACTTGCTAAGATTTTTGCATTCAATAGCAAATGGAAATATCTTGAAGGCATTCTCTGAAAGCTTGATGTCAGCCCCAGTAGCCCCCATAGAAGTTGATACTACATCCCGTTTTGTAAGAGACGGAAATAGGCGTAAAATAAAGGACACTACAAGCTTTTGCAGTGTCCTACCTTTTGCCTTAGCACTTGATGGTTTCAAAATTTCGCTAAGATTTTTCTTTTTCTTCTTCGGAAAGTGATTTCTTAACTTTAATAGATTCTATTAAGTCTTTGCTCACCAATACTTGTTTTTGTTCTTCATCTGTAAAGTCAACAGAAGAACCTCCGGCACTTCTGTACCTACTTATCGAAGAATTTAGAGACATTCCAGTTTTAGAAATAGATTCGGGATTAGATAAATACGTTATCGTGCTCCCTCTCGATATTCCCAAACTAGAGGAAACTTTAAAGGCATCTTGGTTCGCTCCCAAGTAAACGAACTGCCAATTATATTTACCTGACTGATGCGAGATTCTATCGAAGGCATCTTGTCGAGAATATTTGATAAAATCAGTATTTTCCCCATCCGTCATAATAACTACAATAACTTTTTCAGGCTTAAGGTCTTCTCTTGTGCCATCAAGAATCCTTCCTTCTGAATCTATAGTTTCAACCAATGTTTCGTAGAGTGCAGTAGTACCCGATGGATTGTAGTTTTCTTTAGTTAGAAAACATCCGTCATCAAGAATATTTAAAGAATCTACAACTTTCTCGAACTTTCTGTTAAAAGCAACGATACTAATGTCTGCTGTACCCAGCTCTTTACGTTGCTCTATGATGAAGTTATTAACAGTTCCGATAGTATCATTCTTTAGCGGAGACATTGATCCGCTCTTATCTAAAATGAGAATTATTTTTGTATGGTTAAGTTTTGGCATGGCCTGTTGTCGAATTCGTTTTTTCCTCTTTGCTGCAATGCGATAAGGAATAATAGTTCAGCTACAGCATGTGCAAGGTGATTTAGGTTACTTTCTTTATCAAAATTTTCCCTATTCTGCCACCAAGCTATTTGATGTCGTTGGGCGGCAGAAAACAATCTATCAAAACTGATTCCTGATTCCCAATTTCTATCACCGTAAACATCAGCACCTTTTGTCAATACTATGACAACTTCTTCAAGTGCGTCGTATGGCAATAACCCCCATCGGGGCTTGCCTCCATCATTTTTTCTTCCTTCGCTCATCTATCTTTGTAAATGGAGGTACGGGAATCCAGCCTCGTACGTCCGATATGTATGTGCTTCCAAAGGTATGAATGAATCTTTTCTTTCTTTCATCCCATTTTCCTACTTCAACTTCATTTTTTATTAAACATAAAACAACTTCTCCGTCATTCGGTTGATTTATCTTCGGATTTATCCACATAAAACATTTAATACGACATTTATAAATTCACGGGTAGTATTTACTCTTTTTCC
>ERZ761601.29-NODE-29-length-47837-cov-8.313716_pt1 | contig 47837 bp, 42 predicted proteins | sample MGYA00433092_ERZ761601 | MGnify/ENA primary metagenome ERZ761601 (study PRJEB28899, sample SAMN03785571) | bioreactor sludge metagenome | biome: EBPR Sludge; feature: EBPR Bioreactor; material: 0.22µm filtered reactor supernatant | place: Saint Lucia: Queensland...
ATTTTGACATTGGCTGCATCGAGGAAAGAGCCACCCAGAGCCTTGACCGAGAAATTAACAATCAAGATACTAGCAAAGACAATGATACCACCGACGATGGCGGCTTTGATTATAGCCATACCTTTGGCGACCAGCGGAGCGCGACCAGCGGAGCTCAGGAGATAAAAAGAACCGATCACAAACATGAGGAGCATCAGAGCGGCGACGATACAGAGGATGCACTCATAGATATTGATACCGATTTGGACAAAGTGGTTGATGCCATAAGCACCATAGTCATAAGAATTACCCGTTTTCGGCACGATCTCGGAGCAACAATTACTAAAGGGTCGGATGTCTTGAGGAGGGTCAACGACAGTGGTGCCAGCAACTGGAGTGGCACTATCAGTTAGGCCACTGGTTGGCCCGTCAGTCTCAGGGGTGATAATCGGATCAGTAATGGCAGAGGCAGACTCATTCGCTTTAACAAAACAACTGATGTTGTTGTCACCAGGGCAACGAAAAGGGACATTGATAGTATAGCCCTCTGGTCGAGTTAGACCATCGGCTAGGAGTAGATCGGCAAAAACTTTACCAGCTTTAATACAGACACCACCGATACTAGAACAGTCTTGAGTTCTCGCACAGGCACAGATCTGTCCAGCTGGAGCAAGACCATCACATTCGCAGAGATCACGACCGAGGTTAGAGCTCTTAATGATAGTTGGAGAGTCTTTATTGTAGTCCTTACTAGCACTTACCCACTGACAACTAAACATTGGCGAAAGAGTGCTGTTGCCGCTAGCGTCAGTGGTGTCTTGGTTCCAAGTCGCCACAATACTACTGCAATTCATAGCAGCAGCAGAACTAGGATCAAATAAAAAAATTAGAGCTAGTAGTGGAATGAGGAACCAAGAAAGAAGTCGAGACATATGGCTACATAGTAGCACGAAAATGACTAGCAAACAATTTGTGACAAGTAAAAGAGCTAGTTAATTTTGAAAAGACGTTTGGCGTTAGTCGTGGTCAGTTGGGCTAACTTCTCGATATCCCAGTTTTTGATCTGAGCAATACGATTGGCGACATATTTGACTAACACTGGTTCGTTACGGCGACCACGATAGGGCTCAGGGGTCATAAAGGGCGAATCAGTTTCAATGAGTAATTTGTCCTCAGGCATTTTCCTGATCAGGGAGTCCCATTGCTGACTAAAAGTAATGAGACCAGTGAAAGAAATAACTAGACCGAGATTGAAATATTGCCAAGCGATAGTTTCGGTAGCGGAAAAACAATGAATCACTCCCCAAGCCCGATCGGTCGGTAAATAGGCACGGTACTCCTTACGAAAATCATCTAAAATATTAATGAGATCGTCATGAGCTTGGCGACAATGAAAAATAACTGGTAGTTTGAGCTTAACAGCTAATACGAGCTGTTTGATGAGGACTTCTTTTTGAGCCTGTTTGATCTTTTTGAGCTCCTCGATACTTGCCTCCGGCTTATGATAATCTAGACCTATTTCACCAATCGCCACCACGCTAGGAAATTTGCCAAGCTGTTGATAGAGATCGGCGTTAAACAACTCCCCTTTGACTAGAGTATCAACACCATTGATTTTTTCGTGGTGGTCAAAAATCTCATCGGGATGTAGGCCAACGGCGGCATAGATGCCGGAGTGATAACGACTGACCATATCAAGAGCTTTTTTGGACGACTTGTAGTCAGTCCCGACCAAGACTGTGGCGACACCGTTATTAATGGCGCGACGTAGCACCTCATCGGCATCATCATTGAAATAGGAGCTATTAACATGACTATGACTATCAAAAAATAACATACTAGATAATAGACTTAAGGTGCTGAACTAGCTCTGGGAGTAGTGGCACTAGAGCATTGCCAAAATTAAGCAAGAAAGGAGCTAGCTTGGAGCTAGCTAGCATCTCGGCCGGAGCACTCGATGCTGGCGTGTAACGGGCAATGATATAGAGGAAGAGGCCCAGCACAAAACTCCCCTCCACCAAGCCTAGTATAGCACCAGCCAGACGGTTGATAGTTTTGAGAAAAGGAATAATAGTCAGCACACTGTAAAACTTATCAATGACAATAAAGACTAGTGAGACGACGCGACTAATGACCGTAAAACAGACAATGAAGCTAATGACTTTGAGTAAATTATCATGACCCCAACCAAAATTAGCAATCCAATTAAAAATAATTAGATAGACACGACTAGCACCGTAGGCACCGATGAGTAGTCCGGCAATATTACCAACACTCCGAATCAAGCCAAAGAATAAGCCATAAAAAACAAAGCCAGCTAGGCTAAGGAGCAAAACGATGTCGATGATTGCTAACATAATTTAAGCGGTAAATGACTTGCAAATTAGCGCAAGAAATTTTTAAAAGATCGTAACTGACCATTGATCATAGTTGAATACTGAGTGGCATCAGGCGCTCGACAGATTTTTTTGTCAACACAATCACCGCTGTTGTCATGACTACAGTCTTTGATTTTTTGATAACAGAGTTTAGGACAAGGGTCATCAGTACTAGAAATACAACGCATCATATTGCCGGCTACAAAAAGCAGGACGCCGACAGAGATGATTAAACTGGTGACTAGTAAAAAGCGCATAGTTAGCTGATCCTAGTAAATAGTGGCTCAGCCTTTTTGATAGGATTAGCTTCGAGCGTGGCGATAATTTTTTCGGCTGTAGTTGGTAGGAAAGGCAAGAGTAAATGAGCGAGGTCATAAAGACTTTGACTGATCGGCTCGAGAACCGCTTTGAGTTCAGCTTGATCAGTAATAGTCCAAGGTTTAGTGCGAGTAATGATTTCATCGGCTACTTTGACCTCTTCCCAGAGTCTAGCTAGAGCGCCAGAGAAGTCGTAACTCGCCAGAGCTTGATGATAAGCATCGAGCAAGGCTTGATTAGCACAAGGATGAAGAGTGATGCTGAGATTATTTTTTTCGATCAGGGTAGTTACCCGACCGAGGAGATTGCCGAGGCCATTAGCCAGGTCAGCATTATATTTGGTAGTAAACTTTTCTAAACTAAAGTCACCGTCAGCTAGAGTAATAGCGGCGAGCAAATAATAACGCACAGCGTCAGTGCCGTATTTGGTAACTAACTCAATCGGGCTGATAACATTGCCAAGACTCTTGGACATCTTTTGACCGTCAGAGGTAATAAAACCATTGACCAAAACTTGGCGAGAATTAGGTAGGCCAGCGGAAATGAGCATGGCTTGCCACATCGCAGTCTGTTGACGGAGATTGTCTTTGCCACAGATCTGAACACCAGGCCAGAAGCTGCTAAACTGAGCATTGTCAGTCGGCCAACCGAGACAAGAGATATAGTTAACCAGAGCGTCAAACCAGACATACATCACCTGATCCTCGTCATCAGGGACGCTAACGCCCCAAGGCATTTTGCTTTTGAGACGAGAGATACTGAAATCAGAGAGACCCATTTCGACAAATTTAATAATCTCGTTGTACTTGGTTTGAGGCCAGACAAAATCTGGTTGAGATTTATAAAAATCTAAAAGCGCTTGTTGATATTTAGAAAAACGGAAGAAATAATTTTCTTCATCAATGATTTCGAGCTCACGATCAGGATGATCAGGACAGCGGTCATTCACTAGATCAGAATCGGTTTTTTCTAATTCACAACCAACGCAATAGCGAGTTTGGTAATTTTTTTTGTAAATATCACCACTAGCCAGACAGCGACGCCAAAACTCAGCAGCAGCCGCTTCATGATGAGGATCGGTCGTTCGAATGAAATGATTATAACTGAGATTGAGCGCCTCCTTGAGCAGATTAAACTTAGCAGCCATCTGGTCGCAATAAACTTGAGCATCTATCCCCTGCTCCTTAGCTTTGTTATAGATTTTTTGACCATGTTCATCGACGCCGGTGTTAAAAAAAACTTGAGCGCCGTTAATACTTTGATAACGAGCCAAGACGTCAGCACGAATAATTTCTAAGGCAAAGCCAATGTGTGGCTCAGCATTAACATAAGGTAAAGTGGTAGTAATGTAGTAATTTTTCATAGCTTTTGGTCAGGCAACATGTATCATGGAACATGTACCAGGACGGTTTATTAAAGTTTTTTGCAAAGACTGATTAAGGCAATTAAAGTTATTATAATTGTTAAATCTTGTAAATAAGCACACTGTTACATGTTATGTGTTGCGTGCTACCTGATTAACTCAAATTCTCTCTTCTTTCATTCAAATACTTACCCCATTCTTCTGCCACGGTAACAAAGATCTTAAAGGGAGCTTCGATGATAAAGTCAAAGAAGAAAACAAAGATATTGATACTGGAAAATTTGCCTGAGAGCCATTTGCCGGTGGAGACGATAGGGATATAGAGGAAGCTCCAGAGGAAGGAAAAAATAGTTTCTTTGGTCTCGACGACAACTAGTGAGCGAGCATTACGCTTAATGCGAATAGCAAAGAAGCTAGCAAAAGCAAGGAAGAAGACAAAGATAATCATACTAACATTACTGAAATGCAGTTGATGGAGAATCCAGACTACTGAACTAAAAGAAAGAATAAAAGTAGCGGCGTAAATGAGGCCAAAGAAAAAAGCGAGAAAGCCACCACGACGAGTTGGCTTTTTTAGTAGCAACGGACTCTTACGAGCTTTTTCGACAAAAATGATTTCTTCGATACCACTAATAATTTTGGCAGTATTATCATCACCCGGTAACTTGGTTAAAGCAACAGCCAAAAAGAGCATGACTGCCGGAGTGCAGATATTAATCATCAAGGCTAGAGTACTGACCTCTTCACCAAAAAATTTGATAGCTGGAATCTCTAGAGCCAAGACAAAAACTGACTTGGTTAAGAAGATGTAAACAATGCTACGCATAACCGAACCCCAGAGCTTGGATTTGGCTTGTTTGTAGCGCTTAGCGCAAGCTTCACGAGCGAGGCTAGTAAAGTACTTGCCATCACGATGCATTTCTTCGTAAACTTTCTTGGGATTTTTGTCCAAAATATCTTGCAAGATTTGAAAATAGACCGTGTACTTGTAGACAATTTTATTGAGCTGATTTTTGAGTGGATGAGCGAGTTGATAATTAATAGCCTTGCGAATGCCCTCTATATCTAGAGCGAGCTGATCAATGACGCTATCATCAGCATTTTTCCAGGCCGGACAATAATATTGCCAGAGTACAAAACTCAGGATTTCATCTTCGTTGAGTTTGAGATAGTGGCGATAGATGGATAGATAGACTTGAACACCGAGATCATTTTGATAAGGCAGATCGGCTGGCAACTGAATATTTTGCATCATGACATCATAAAAACTGGTAACTAGAGCTTCGGTAGTAGCATTGTGACTGAGGTTGTCTTCAATCTCACTAGCAGCTAACTTGATCAACCAAGCGGTAAATTGTTGTTTGGGGTCTTGATCTTTGCTATGACGATTTTGAGAGCGGTAATAAAAAACTGCTTGGCGAAGCTTGAGGTATTTGGCAATAATAAAGCCAACTTCAGCAATTTTAGCTTCTGGCAAAGAGTTATTAGCGATATAGCCAGCGCGAATCAACTCAATTAACAACACACTGGCAAGACGCTCAGCCTCGCCACTGGCACCTTTGACAGCGCCCTCGATGATTACTAGACGTTTTAAAATACGAGCAATAGCACCACGGCGCAAGACAAATTCTTCACGATAGTCTACAGAATTACGAATCTTTTCGTAATAAAAAGACATTTTGGACATGAGATCAGAAACACGAATTTTAGCTAGATCATCGCGATCACGACTGGAGAGACCAGCATTAATAGCTTGAAAAATCTTTTTGCCATTATGCGAAAGAGTGAGAGTGCCGGAACTTGATTGGACTTTAGTAAAACTGGGGCTAGGCATAGACTTAATTTAAAATCTTCAATTTTAAATTAGAAATTAATTAGTAAGTACTATTTTAACACCAAGCGACTAGCTTGGTCAATAAGCTCTGGTCTAATTTTTTAGCTAAGTTCAGCTAATTTATTTGCCAGCAGCCAGTCTCTTGACTGAGATTACCACTGCAAGCAAAGCCAGCTGCTTTGGCGTGGCCACCACCACCCATTAACTGAGCTAGCAAACTAACATCAACTCCATCATGAGCCGTGCGCCAAGAGCCCTTGATCAGTCCCGGCTGAGATTGCTTCAGAAATAAGACAGCTCGGACATCAGCCAAACAAACTAACCAGCCAGCTAGATCATCAGTCATAGCTTCGGTCCCCTGATAATCGGCAAAATCTTGATAGGTTAAAACGGTGTAAGCAATTTGATGAGTAGTATTAATAGTCAGCCTAGATAGAGCGAGACCCCAGAGGCGTAAGGCGGTCAAGCTTTGACTATACAAAACCTGACTAATAACACTTGGTAAACGAGCGCCTCGCCAGAGCATCTGAGTGGCAGCCAGCATCGTGTCATGAGTAGTCGAGGGATAAATAAAGCCGCCAGTATCAGAGGTCAGTCCAGTCAGAATCCCTTTGGCCATCAGCTCAGAGATGGCTATATGATTAATCTGGCAAAAATTAAACAGTAGCTCAGTGGTAGCACTGACTCCGGTAGGCCGATAGGCTAGATCTGATAAGTTTTCCATCTGCGGATGATGATCAATTTCAATAAAAAACTGATTAGCTGAGCGAGCTATAATCAGCTCAGCAATACCAGTCCGAGCAACACTGCCGCAGTCTAAACTAATAATTACATCAAAATTTGCAAAGTCGCTCGCTGTCATAGCACTAGCAACGCTTTGCAAATGCGGTAAATACTGATGACTAGAGTTAAGTGGTGTGCGACAGTAGGCTTGAAAATCCTTGGCTAGCGAATGAAGAATGGCACTAAAAACTGACAAAGAAGACAGCGCGTCGCCATCAGGATTGTAATGAGTAATAATTAAAATCCGCTGTGCTGAGAGTATTTTACTGTAAATGACTTGAGCAGGATGCATAAAGGATCAGAAAAAAGAGCCTAGAGTGGCTCTTCTTTGATTTGTCTAAATAAGTCTTCGAGGCTGTCCGCCCGCTTAGGCCTAGTGTCGATTTTCCAAACCAGACGAGGAGTAAATTTCATTTTGAGCCGAGAGCTAATCTGACGACGCAGGCTAGGAGTAGCGACTCGGAGCGCGGTTAAAGCCTGACCATAAAACTTATCCGGCAAAACTGAGAATAGCACCTGAGCGCTTTTGAGATCCTTATGAGTGAGCACTTCGACAATGGTAATCATAGCACCGCGAAGCTCCACTTGTTGATTAACAGTTTCAGCTAGCAGCGAGTGGATTAACTCATTGACACGATCCATTCTTTCCATAGAGCTTATTTAACTTTACGGAAGATTTGCTCTTCTTGATAGACTTGCAAAGTGTCACCGATTTCAATCAAAGGCTTGCCGAGATAACTAATGCCACACTCTACACCTTCTTCGAGCATATCAGTTTCTTCTTTACCAACTTTGAGGATACTCAGTTCGCCAGTGCCAATGAGCTCAGAACCACGCCAAATTTCGATCAAGGAAGCTCGCTTAACGATGCCGCTAGCGACTTTACAACCAACAATCATAGACTTTTTTTCACTGCGGAAAACAGCCAAAACTTTGAGCTTACCGAGATCGACACGTCTGATTTCCGGTTTGACCATGTCTTGGATCTGAGCCTTTAGATCGTTTAAAAGATCATAGATAATTTTGTATGACTTGAGTGAGACAGCGGAAACGCGGGCTTGCTCCTCGGCCATCGGCGCAGCTTTGACATTGAAACCAATGATCTGAGCCTTACTTGCAAGCGCCCGACTGATGTCACTTTCGTTGACATGACCAAGGCCCTTGAAAATTATTTTGACTTTGACGCCCTGAGTTTCCATTTTAGAAATAGAGCTTTCAATCGCCTCACCGCTGCCAAGAGTATCACTCTTGATAATTAGATTAATACGTGGACCGTCATCGTTATCTGATTCGCTAGTAGCAATACTATCAGTGACGTTGGGACGGAAGTTTTTGAGCTTAGCTTTTTGACCTTCGCCTACTTCAATAATATCACCGACAGCCGGAGCGACTTTGAAACCAATGATCTTGGCTGGCATAGCTGGAGATACTTCAGATAGATTTTGGCCGAGATGATTTTTGAGTGCACGTACTCGACCATAATCAAAACCGTTGCAAGATAGGTTATCACCAACTCTCAGGGTCCCATTTTGAACTAGGACAGTAGCGACTAGACCTTCGCCTTGATCAACGCGTGATTCGACTACGGTGCCGATTGCGGCGGCCTCGGTGTTAGCTTTTAAAGTATCTTCGTTGAGATCGGCCACCAACAGTAGAGTGTCTAGTAATTCAATAATACCTTTGTTTTCTTTGGCAGAAACTGGTGAGCAAATAGTTTTACCACCCCAATCCTCGGGGACGAGTAAGAGTTGATTAGAAAGCTCTTGTTTAACTTTATCAATATTAGCGTCTGGTTTATCAATTTTGTTAATAGCAACAATGAAAGGGATCTTAGCGGCTTCGATAATGCGATAAGCTTCGATAGTTTGCGGCTTAACGCCGTCATCAGCAGCGACCACCAGAATAGCAATGTCGGCTACTTTGGCACCACGATTACGCATAGCGGTAAAAGCTTCGTGGCCAGGAGTATCGATAAAAGTAATCAAACGACCACGACGCTCAACTTGATAAGCACCGATATGCTGAGTGATACCGCCAGCTTCGCCGGCCATGACATTGGTATTGCGAATAGCATCAAGAATCTTGGTTTTACCGTGGTCAACATGACCCATGACAACTACGACCGGCGGACGAATAGAAAGATCCGCTCTGTTCTCAGCATCCAAAACTTGTTGAATCTTTTGTGATTGATCAACTTGATTATCGTCATCAATTTTATCATTAGCTATGACATCAATACCGAGATCTGCACCAATGATAGAAGCGGTTTCAAAATCAATTTTTTCATTGAGCGAAGTAAAAATACCATTTTTCATTAACTCAGCTAAAATCTTGTTAACCGGCACACCGGTTAGACTAGCAAAGTCACGAACAGTTACCAAACGATCGACTTTGATGCTTTTGGAAAGTTCTCGAGCTGATTGAATACTAGCCTCCTGACGACGAGCTTCTTCGGCTTGACGTTCTTGACGACGTATAAAAGCAGGCCATTGCTGAAGAATTTTACGAGCTGTTTGGTTATCTACCTTAATAGCCTTTAGACCAATATCAAAGCCGAGAGCAGGCAACTTCTCACGTAAAAAATTGGGACTAACTTTGAGGAGACGGGCTAATTCGGTAAGATTCATAGCTATGATTAGATAAAAAAAGCTCTTGGCACCGGCTAAATGCTTCGGCTGGAGTAATAAATTTACTTAATATTAAAATAAAAACAGTCAAAAGTCAAGCTTGGCTTTGGAACTATTTAGGAGATAAACATAGCGTCACCATAACTGTAGAAGCGGTAACGCTTAGCGATAGCTTCTTGGTAGGCACTAAGGATGATTTCACGACTAGCCAAAGAACTAACCAACATCAGTAGTGTGGACTTAGGCAAATGAAAATTAGTGATTAGAGCATCAACAACTTTGAACTGATAAGGAGGATAGATAAAAATATCCACCCAAGCAGCAAAGTCACCAGTGTTAGTAGCTTTACCACTCAGATAGTCACCGAGATTGATTTGAGCAAAAGCGTATTCGAGAGCACGAGCACTGGTAGTACCAACAGCGATAATGCGACGACCAGAACGTTTGGCTTTGATAATTTTTTCAATTAAGTCAGCGCTTAATTCCGCCCATTCACTGTGCATTTTGTGATCAATGATATTATCAGTTTTGACCGGCAAGAAAGTACCGAGTCCAACATGCAGAGTCAGATACTCTATGAAAATATTATTCTCTTTGAGCTTAGTGATTAATCCATCGGTAAAATGTAGACCAGCAGTTGGAGCGGCCACACTCCCCTGCTTATCAGCAGCGGCATAGACGGTTTGGTAATCTTGTTTATCAGTTGTTGAAGACGCTTGTCTAGCTTTGATGATATAGGGTGGCAAAGGCAGTTCCCCAATCAACTCTAACTCCTGCATAAACTCTGATCCAGATAAATTAAAGGCTAATTGCCAGACACCGTCGCCGATGGAGCTTTGAACGACAGCTCGCAGTCGTGTTGATAAAGTCAGTTCAGCGCCAGCACTGACACGACCCTTGATGAGAACCTCCCAGCTCTGGCCTAGATTTTTACTGAGAAAGACCTCCACCGAACCGCCAGTGGATTTGGTAGCAGTGAGGCGAGCTGGAATAACCTTGGAGTTATTGGCAATGAGCAGGTCGCCTGGTTGTAAAAAATCAAGCAGATTAAAAAAATGACTATGACTCATGGTGCCAGTAGTTTTATTTAACACGAGCAAACGAGCCTGATCACGAGGCTCTGCTGGATGAGTAGCGATTAGCTCTGGCGGTAAATTGTAATCAAAATCAGATAGTAGCATAGTCCTACAGCAAAAGTTCAGATTATTAATCCGAGCTATTTGAGATGGGTTATTTAAAAAGAGATTGTATTAAACGAGTTTAGTTTTGCCAAGATGTTCATAGGCAGCCGGAGTGGCAACTCGACCACGGGGCGAGCGATCAAGCAAGCCGAGACGTAGTAAAAAAGGCTCATAGACTTCTTCGACGGTAGCAACATCTTCACCGGTAGCAGCAGCAATAGTAGCTAGCCCCACCGGGCCACCGTTAAACTTGTCAATAATGATACTGAGAATTTGCCGATCAATGTTATCTAGCCCCAGCTGATCAATTTCTAGCAAATCTAGAGCCTGACGACAAGAGTCTAAACTAATCAGGCCCTTGTGCTTAACCTGACAATAGTCCCGGACTCGGCGCAGTAGGCGATTCGCTATACGAGGGGTGCGACGAGAACGCATAGCGATTTCACCGGCCGGTTCACCGTCTAGCTCGAGCTGTAAGATGCGGGCGCTACGATTAACAATGTCTTGGAGTTCTGGAGCTTCGTAAAAATCTAAGTGGTAGACCATACCGAAGCGGTCGCGTAGTGGTGATGACAACAAACTAACCTTGGTAGTAGCACCAATGATAGTAAACTTGGCTAGATTGAGGCGGAGAGTTTTGGCGGAAGGACCCTTGCCGATAATTAAATCCAAGACTTGATCTTCCATAGCAGGATAGAGGATCTCCTCAACGGTCTTGGGCAAGCGATGAATTTCATCAATAAAAAGTAGATCACCGTCGGCGAGATTGGTTAAGATGGCTGCTAGATCGCCAGCCTTTTCAATAGCTGGACCACTAGTCACTCTTAGACGGCCATTCATCTCATTGGCAATAATATGAGCGAGAGTGGTCTTGCCGAGGCCAGGCGCTCCATAGAGCAGGATATGCTCCAGTGATTCAGAACGACCTTTAGCAGCCTCAATTAAAATTGCCAAATTATCTTTGACTTTAGTTTGGCCAACATAGTCAGTGAGTGCCTGTGGACGCAAAGTTAATTCTACCAACTGATCGCCGTCCAAGGTATCGGGACTAAGTAGATTGTCTGGTAGATTATCCATGATGATAAAAAATAATATAGGCAATCACTAGTAGTGAATACTGAATAATCAGGAAGCGCTTAGTAGACCAAGTGAGGCCGCTATAATGCCAATCAGATAAGGGCCAGAAAATCTTGGTTGGGAAGCTTTTGGCACTATGGGTAAAAATATCGATAAAGATATGCAATAACCAGCCGGTCCAAGCGATGGCCATTTCGCGCCAACCCATTAACCAGAGGATAATAAAAATTGGCGTCCAAAAAACTAGACTGTGAGTAAATTTATAAACTTGAAAAACTCGAGTAGGGATATAACTGTGAGGAATCTTTTTGAAAAATAAAACTTTTTTCAGAAATTCAATGTTATAAACACTGGAAAAACTAATCATATCAGGTAGTACTCCAAAGGCAATTGACCAGTAGCGAGGAGTGGTTGGCAAGTCCTGATAAATTAAATTATTGATGAGGGCATGAGAAATAATATCCATACTAAACAAAGTTCTCGGATTAATTTGAGCTAATTTTAAATAAAAAAATAAGACAGTAGTCAAGTTGCTTATATCATAGATAATTTGTAGCACTAAGGCAAGCCAGTCTTGACTAATTAGCTCAGAGTGCTAAGATAGGCTTCTAAACTAATAGCGGTTAGATTACTGCTTGTTTGTTAGAAACTGTTTGAGAGGTGGTCTCCCCTCCTTGATTATCTCTTGAGCAAAATTTTTAACAACAAGTGGTAATTTGATCGCTATTTTTTTGTACAGTTAGCTGACTTTGACAATCTTAGTAGTTGTGATTATCCTGTAACTAAAGTGGTGGTTCTTTTGTTAATTTGTGAAGGAGAGCTGAAATGGAAGATAAAGCTTTGTTGATGCCTTGGCTGATAATAAGTTTTTTGGTAATGATGTTTGGCGTAATTCTGATAATAATTAGGCGATCATCAAAATCAGAAAGACTTAATAAGCTTGGTTTTGGTATTTTTTTACTATCGCCATTGATAGGCGTTTTGATGTTACTACTACTGACTGTACTCAATATAATTTAATTCAGAACTCAACTGTAGAGACCTTGATGATTCAGGGTCTTTTTTTATTGTTAAGTTATCGCCTGCTTAAATAATTTGCCACGCTCTTTGTAGTTTTTAAAAAGACCAAAGGAAGCACAGGCGGTAGACATCAGAATAATATCGCCAGCTAGAGCTTGACCGTCGGCTAACCGAACAGCCTCTGGCATTGATTTGGCTAGTTTGATTTTTTTGGAGTCAAAGCCAGCTGCTAGTAAATCTTTTTTTAATCTGGGTGTAGCTTGACCGTCAAAGAGAATGACAAATTTAACTCGTTTAGTAATTTCTTTGGCAAGGACCTTAAAATTAGCACCTTTGTCAGCACCGCCAGCTAGTAGAATGATTGGACTAGAGAAGGACTTGAGAGCGGTAATAGTAGCCTCAGGAGTGGTAGCAAAGCTATCGTCGTAGTATTTGATATTATTTTTGGCCAGCACTAGCTCTAGGCGATGTTCGAGACCTTTAAATTTTTTGACGGCTCTTGCTACAATTTCTGGGCTGATTTTTAAAATCTGAGCAACGACTTCAGCAGCAGCGATGTTTTCTTTGTTATGATCCCCTGGTAAGCGTGAAGGCCAATCAGACTTGGTGAAGTAGATGATGCGAGCTTGGAAATCGCTTGCTACTGAATCTTTTTTGGCGATAGCGAGAGACATTTTGTCATTGACGACAAAGAAGTCATTTTTGTTTTGGAAGCGGGCGATGTTTAATTTGGCTTCACGATAGACCTTTAGGCTCTTGTGGAAATTAGGATTGTTTTGATCAGCTGGAGCGAGGTGCTCAGGAGTAAAATTAGTAAAGACGGCAATGTGTGGTGAGCTATGAAAGTCCTCTAGCTGGAAGCTCGATAATTCTAAGATGACAAAAGAATTTTTAGTGAGCTTGGGCAAAAAATCAAAAGGTGCGATGCCGATATTACCACCGAGATAGACGGCTTTTTTAGCAGTTTTTAAAATAGTATAGATGAGTGAAGAAGTCGTGCCTTTGCCCTTGGTGCCTGTGACACCGATGATATTTTTGGTCGGGCAAAGATCCATGAAGAGCCTCATGGGACTAGTGACAATCAGCTTAGGCTGTTTTTTTTGAGCAGTAACTAGACTTGGATGAGCGAGCGGATAACCCGGAGAACGAAAAACAATATCATAGCGATCTAAATTTTGATTATAGTCGAGGCCGAGTTGCCAAAAGACATTGGCGTGCTTATTTAATATTTTAAACTTGTCAGCTAGCTCCTCAACCGAGTGCATATCGCAAACAGTAAAGCTCGCGACCACTTTATGCTTGAGACAATAGTTAAGCAGAGCGTAATTTTCGACGCCCAATCCTAGTAAAGCAATTTTTTTATTGGCGAGATTTTTTAAATTCATATTAGTCCAGAATTATTTTACGAGTAGCTTTTTTAGCAGCTTGTCTTTTTTTGGACTGAAACAATTTTTCTTGTTCGGCTTTAGAGCGTTTTTGCTGCTGTCTTTTTATTTTAGCACGCTGAGCTTTTTCTTGAGCCGCTCGCTTGAACTCTAGCGCGGCTAATTTTTGAGCAAGGACACGATGAGCTTCGAGGCGATTGGCTACTTGGGTGCGATGTTTATCACAGCGAACCATCAGACCGGTTGGTAAGTGTTTTAAGATAACACAAGTTTCCACCTTGTTAAGATTCTGACCGCCCGCCCCTGAGGAACGAGCAAAAGTCATTTTGATGTCTTTGGATCTGAGAGTCATAATGTTTAATATTTTTAGGCAAGCTTGTCCATTTCTTCCCAATTTTGTCCGACTTTGGCTTCGACCACAATCGGCACATCGAGCTCTAGGACATTTTCCATTAGTGGCTTAATAGCCTTGGTTAACTCCTCTACCAAATCAGTTTCAACTTCAAAAACTAATTCGTCATGAACCTGCATGATCATCTTAACCTTGCCTTTGTAGTTTTGTTCTAGCAATTCGTCCACCTTGAGCATGGCCATTTTAATCATGTCAGCGGCTGTGCCTTGGATTGGTGCATTGATAGCGGCACGTTCAGCAGCCTTTGCCAGCATAATAACCGGCGAATTAATCAATGGTAGATAGCGACGACGACCAGCTAAAGTACGGACATAACCTAGAGTACGAGCCTCAACCAAAATGCTGTCCATGTAGTTTTTGACACTACTGAAACTAGCAAAGTAAGCATCGATAAAAGACCGAGCTTCCCCATAGCTAATGCCAGCGGTCTGTGCGAGACCATGCGGTCCTTGACCATAGAGCAAGCCAAAATTAATGGCCTTAGCAGCGCGACGCATGTCGCTAGTTATGGCTTCGATAGCCACATTATTAATCTTGGCAGCGGTAGCAGTGTGAATATCGCCACCAGCACGAAAAGTTTCGATCATTGTCTGATCACCAGACATGTGTGCAGCAAGACGGAGCTCGATCTGTGAATAGTCGAGCGAAAGCAAAAGCTTGCCTCGATCTGCCACAAAGGCGCCACGCATCTGACGTCCGAGCTCAGTGCGCATGGGGATATTTTGTAAATTAGGATTGATACTGGAGAGACGACCAGTGGCGGCAATGGTTTGGTTGTAGCTCGTGTGCAAGCGGCCGGTGCGTTCGTTAACTAGCTTGGGCAAGGACTTGATATAGGTTGAGGAGAGCTTAGACAATTCTCGGTATTCCAAAATCAGCGGCACGATGGTGTGCATCTCTTTCATCTTTTCTAATTCATCAGCGCCAGTAGAATAACCAGTCTTGGTTTTGGCAATGCCTTTGGTAGGAATTTCTAAGTCAGTAAAGAGAACTTCTTGGAGTTGTTTGACGCTATTAATATTGAAGTCTTTGCCAGCGAGCTCATAGATCTGCTTGGTGAGCTTGGCCAGATTCTTGTCAGTAGCCTTGTCGAGTTTATGTAAATAATCGCGGTCGAGTATGACGCCGTAGTTCTCCATCCGGGCGAGAACTGTGATGAGCGGTAATTCGATATCGTCATAGATGGCTTTGAGTTCTTCTTTGACTAGCGCCGCTTCTAGCTCGCTACTAAGACGCCAAATCAAATCAGCTTCTTCGGCGGCGAACTTGGCCCGCTGACCCAAAGCAACTTGGTCGAGATTAATTTTTTGCTTGCCAGTGCCGAGCAATTCCTCTTTGGTAATTTTGGTGAAATTTAATTGCTTGAGAGCAATATCGGATAGATCATGCTTGTTGCTATCAGGGTTTAACAAGTAGCTGGCAATCATCATATCACCGCTGATGCCTCGTAGTTCTAGACCGGCCGACCAAGCGCTCTTGAGAACAGCCTTGATGTTATGGCCGTATTTTTTTATTTGGCTGTCACTCAAAACTTCGCCAAGCGCTTTGAGCCACTCGTCTTTGGCAGAACTAGCAAAGAGACTAGCGCTATTTACTCCAGCTAGATTTATAAAATAAGCCTCGCCTGCTAGCCAAGAAAAACTGAGGCCTAGCAATTGATCGGGGTGCCTATCAGCTTCACAAGAAACACTACTAATGGCAAAAGATTTTTGTTTGCTTAGAGTAGTGAGGAAATTTTTAAAATCAGCTTCGCTATCGATTAAATGACAATCGGTCTTGATAGCAACTGAAGCGGGCTGCTGTGCTGTTTTTTCTTCTTGAGCAAGTTGCTTGCTTGGAGCAGACTTAGAATGACTACTCTCAGATTTGTTAGTGCAGAGTTCTTTGAGACGTGGCAATAAACTCTTAAATTCCAAACTATCAAACAACTCAATAGATTTATCTAAATTAAAATCACCAAAGCGACAAGCTGCCAAATCAAAATCGAGTGGCACATCACAACGGATAGTAGCGAGGCGTTTACTTAAAACCGCATCAGCTCTGTGATTAACTAATAACTCAATGGTACGAGCCTTGAGATTTTTGAGCTTAGTTAGGTCTTTATTATCAATAGCCTGATAGAGATCTTCAATATTACCAAATTCTTTAATCAGCTCGGTGCCGGTTTTTTCGCCAATGCCTCGGACGCCGGGGATATTATCAGCGGTATCACCTCGCAGAGCCTTGTAGTCAATGAGCTGCACAGGATCAAATTCATAACGAGCACGGACAGCCGCCTTGTCATAGAGGACACTTTCAGAAATGCCACGACTCATAGCGTAGACAAAGGTAGAGTCATCAACTAGTTGAATAGCATCCATATCACCGGTCACGATAATAGTATCGATCTGCTGATCAGCAGTTTTGGCAATTGTACCGATAACATCATCGGCTTCGTAGCCACTGGCTTCGTAAATGGGAATATTTAAGATACGAACAATTTCTTTGACACGGTCAAATTGATCATAGAGCTCTTGAGGAGCCTTGACCCGAGTAGCTTTGTAGGCCTCGTACTCGACATGACGAAAAGTTGGACCTTTGAGATCAAAAGCCACAGCACAGTAACTGGCTTGAAATTCTTTAATAGCTTTGAGGAGGAAATTAGCAAAGCCATAGACAGCATTAACCTGCTCGCCGGACTTGGTAGTCATAGTCGGTGGCAAGGCATGAAAACTGCGATGGACAATAGCATTGCCATCAAAGATAAGTAGCTTAGACTTGGGTTTCATAAGGCAATGATAGCTAATTCAAATACAAAAGACAATGTTTAAAAGACAAAGGCCTGTGTGAAACAGGCCTTTGAAATGATCTAAAAATATTTTAGCTATTAGTCCGAGCGGACTTGAGAACTCTTCCCCACCAGAGTAGCTCCTTGATCATAGCTGGAGCGGCTTTGGCGCCGATAGTGGCGAAGAGCTCTTCGACTGGAGTTTGACCAAAGAGAGCTGGGAAATATTGCTCGCCGTTGAAGTGGACAGCGTTGCGGGTAGAAGCCATTTGTAGTTCGATGGCAGCGAGGCGGAGTTGTTCGACAGCACGAGCGCCACCGACAGAGCCGTAACTGACAAAGCCAACGGCCTTGTGATTCCATTCTGGGTAAACCCAGTCGAGAGCATTTTTGAGCACGCCGCTAGTGCCATGATTGTATTCTGGAGTAACCAGGACAAAGGCGTCGCCTTCTGCTACCTTGGCAGTGAAACGAGCGACAGCTTCGTGGGTGTAGGGTTCGGTTTTGTAAGAAGGACTAACTGGAGCGTTAAAGAACGGCATCTGGTAGTCGTTTAGATCGAGGACTTCGACAGTTACATCGCTTTCTTTAGCTAGTTCGCCAGCAATCCAAGTGGCGGCCTTGTCAGCAAAACGTCCTTCACGGACAGAGCCAATGATGACTTTGATATTGAGTGGTAGATTTTCCATATGATTTCTTGATTAAATAATTATTAAAAACTAGTGATTAGACTAAGGCCTCGCCTAGATCTGCTTCAGTGACGGGAAACAAAAAAGCGCAAGACAGTTTATCACCCTCAACAATATCTTGAGAGTGACCACCGACTTGCGCTTAGTATTTTTGAAACATTGCCAGATAAGATTTGGCTGTTTCTGACTGCATTTTAGGACTCACTGACTGCATATAAGAATATTCTAGAGCTTAATTTCAACCCTTGTATTAGCATCGGCCTCTGCTAGCAGAGCTAGTAGATCGGGCTGAGACAAAGCAATGCAACCATCAGTCGGCATATAAGCTTCGCGAGCAATATGCATAAAGATGGCGCTACCCTTGCCTAGCATAACTGGAGCGTCATTATAAGCTAGGACAACAATAATATCATACAGGTCATCGGCGCGCCAGAGCTGTTCATGAGAACCCGTGTAAGGCAACTGGACATAACAATTATAATCCGGCAAAGCACTGTCATCACTCCAGCCCGAGTTAGACTCAAGCGCCTCGAGAGGCAGCTTAGTGACTGGCGGAGCAGTAAATTTGTCTGGTCGATAAAAAACTTTTCTCATCGCAAAGGAACCGAGCGGAGTTGCTCCATCGCCTTCTTGTTTATCAGCTTTGACTCCACCACGCCCTAAGGCACAGCGATATATTTGACCATGAAAGGATAAAGTTCCCTGACTGCTAACTAAGATATTATTCATAGCTTAACGATTGATTGTGGATTGTATAATGAACTTGATATTTATTATACAAGTATGTTTCTTATTTTTTGTCAATGCTTGAGAGCTTAAAATTAAAAATGATAGCACGATCGTACAGCAAAGACAGTTTAGGAGTGTTATTTAAGAGTGGACCCCAGCGGACTCGAACCGCTCACCTCCTGCTTGCAAAGCAGGCATTCTACCGGATGAACTAGGGGCCCTTTTGACTAATGCTTAGCTTGCCAAGAATTAGCCGAAAAGTCAATGACTATTGATAACGTGTTAATGGGCTAAGTCCCCAGATCATAAATCGGTCAATCAAACCAAAGGCAATCAAGAAACCAAAAAAGATAATGACAACACCGAGGAGCTTGTAGCCGAGGCGACTACCCCCGTCGGTACCGAGCCATCTCTCAAAGAAAGCCATCGGCCCAAAAAAACCCAAGACCAAGTCAGTTTTGATGACAAAGGCGTAACTACCGATAAAGATAAAGCCAGAGCCGAGCAGGAAATTGAGAATGATTTTGAGCATAATTAGTTTTGTAATTTGGTAACTATTAGATTATCACAAATTTAATAAAAACTAAATTAGTAGACGACGTAACTGAGCGGGTTGGCACGTTTGCCATTTACAATGACTTCAAAGTGGACATGAGGCCCGGTGGAATTACCAGTTGAACCCATAGAGCCGATGTTTTGACCCTTAGTGACACGGTCGCCAACTTTGACAGCAAAGGCTGACAAGTGAGCATAGCGAGTCTCTCGACCACCACCATGATTGATAACAATTTGATAACCGTAGCCGCCAGCATTCCAACTAGCTACTTCAACCACACCCTCACCAGAGGCGTAGATTGGCGTGCCTACTTTGTTAGCAATATCCAAGGCAGTGTGACGCCAAGAATAATATTGAGTGACAGTATGACCAACGGTTGGCCAGACCATCTTGCCACTAGCTACAACCTGCCCTGAAGGCTTACCGCCATTGATAGCAGTTGGCTTGGTGCTAGGTTTGGTGGTACTTGGTTTAGTCGGAGTAGTAGCAACGACAATTTTACGACCACCAGGAATGAGCAGTGACTGACCGATCTTGAGAGCGCTGCTGAGACTTAGATCATTAGCAGTCGCAATTTTTTGAGCATCAACCTCATAGTAACTAGCGATACTAGTCAAGTTCTGATTACGCTTAACACTGTGACGAATACCGGTCATTGGCAAAATGCGCAGAGTGTCACCAGGTTTAATCAGGCCCTTGGCAGTTAGGTTATTTTCCCAGAGAATGGTATTGACGCTGATGCCAAACTTACTAGCGATTGAACTCGCTGTGTCGCCGTTAGCCACGGTATAGTCGATAGTTTCAGTGCGCGTAGCAATATTATCAGAGTTAGGTGTCAGGTCGTCTTCAGTAATAGTGCCTGGCTCCTGAATCATACCAGCCTCGTCGTCCTCGACATCAATAACTTCGTTAGTATTGATACCAAGCTGTGGATTGAGAGCGGCGTCACGATCACGATAAGCGAGCGAGCCAGCACTTTGAGGGTTTTCGACTTGATACTCTTCGATCAATTCTTCCAAATCAACAGACTCATCAGCAACTAGCTTAGCTAGCGGGGTTTTAATAATAAACTCTTCAGCAGCACTAGCACTACGAGCGGTGCTGAGGTTTTTCCAGAGGATCAAGAAGCCAAGCAAAACCACCAGAATATGAATCAGGTTTTTATTAACTAGAATGGAAGCAATCGGCTGAAAGAGTTTGGATTGAGACCAGCCTAGTTTTTTGAGAACAAAGAGATAAAAACGATAAAGACGGAGAATGATAGAGAAGTACAAAAAACGAGCCAGACCCTTGAATGGCCAAAACAGCCCCGTCAAAATAAAAACAGCCGTGCGCAAGGACCAATGCAGAAGCTTGATTAGTGAGAGAGCTAATTTGGCGAAGATTTTAACGGGTTGGGACATAAATAAAACAAGCTATATTGTAGCAATTAGCTTGTTTTTAGTCAATTATATATTGTATTATTTTGGCTAATATTAAGTATTTGTTTACTTGGAGCTAGTCTTTTTAGAGCTTTTTTTGAGAGTTTGTTCGCCCAAGAAATCCTTAGCTTGGCCAAGTAGATCTTTGAGCATTGGCAGAATCAGACCAAAGAGACCGAAGCCACTTTTAATACGATCAAGCAAGTCTTTGAGCTGGGTTAGCTGAGTGCGGGCGAGCTCAGTAGCAATTCTGAGGTCACGAGCAGCCAAGATAAGATGATAAAGAAAGATGCAAAGTAGTAATGTCAAACAAAGAGCACAGACAGCTAAAACCAGAAAGAGAATTGATTGACTGTGGTCAATAAAGAACATAGATTTGAAATAAATAATTAATTTTTGAGATACTTATCAATACTCGCACCAATGACAGCCGAGTCTGGCAAAACCAGAATCCCTGAATGATCAGCGCCAAGACCAAGCTCGTCTTCGGCACAGAGCATGCCTTCACTCGACTCACCCCTGATAACAGCTGCTTTGATTTCTGCGCCGTTAGGCAAGACGGCGCCAACGAGCGCGACTGGAACTTTTTGACCGACGGCGAGGTTGGGAGCGCCACAAACGATTTTGAGAGTTTGACCAGCGACTTCTACTTGAGCGATCCGGAGACGATTGGCATTGGAATGAGGCTCGACAGTTTTGACTAAACCGACCACGACTTGTGGGAATTTAGTAGCTACTTGATTAGTAGCTTGTGAACTGGTGTTAGAAAATAGTTTTTTGAAGATAGACCACATATTATTCATCATGGTGTAAGCTGAGACTAATGAGGATGAATTCCAGCACTGTAAAGCCAACGATTAGTAAAGTCATATTTAACCAGCTAAAGAGCCGGTGCGCCAACAAAAAGAGAGTCAGAGCTATTAATAAGGCTATCACAAAAGCTTGCCGAAAGGAAATGATGACGGCGCTAGCTGCTAATTTGTTACGTAGAATGACAAAACGAAAGATAAAACCAATGATCGACACGAGGCCCATGACTGTGACCATCAGCGATGAATAAAACAAGGCTAGACCCAGCCAATTAGTCGCAAAAGGATCAATGGTTAGGACAGCGAGGACCAAGCAGACAAAGGCACCGATAGTACCAATAGTCATGATGATTAAATATTTGCTGAGCGACATAAACAAATTAAGTATTAGCCTCTAGACCACGAGTCCCCTCTTTTTTGGTCACGCCAGCAAGTGGCAAAGTAATGAAAAACTTAGAGCCGAGATTTTCTTCGGACTCAAACCAGATCCGACCATCAAAGGCTTCGATAACAGCCTTGGCAACATAGAGACCCAGGCCCGTACCCTCCACCTTGGTTGATTTGACGTTGTCGGCACGGAAGAGTTTTTTGAAGATGCTGGATTGCTGATTCTTAGGGATGCCATAACCGTTGTCTTTGACTAGCATAAAAGCAGTTTTGGCGTCTTGCTTCTTGATCTCGACTTCAATCAAGCCGCCCTCACGAGTGTATTTGACGGCGTTAGACAAGAGGTTTTGGATCACGATACGCATCAAACTAGGGTCAAGATTAATCTTGGGAAAGCCTTTGTCAAAACGCTTAATCAGTTTGAGATTTTTACTCTTAATACCAAATTGCAATTCAGTAATCATACTCTCGGTCATAGCAATCAAATCAACTGGCTCTGGCACGATGGAGAGCGTACCCATATCGATACGACTGACATTGAGCAAAGAGTTAACTAGTTTAACCATGCGCTGATTGCCGTCTAGGATTTCTTTGAGGAAGGATTTTTGACGATCATTGATTGGCCCGACATCCTGATCCATGAGCATTTCGGTATACCAGTTAACCGCTGAGAGTGGAGTTTTGAGCTGGTGACTGGCGAGCGAGACGAATTCAGTCTTGGTCTTATCAATAGCTTTTTCTTCGGTGATGTCACGGAAAACAATGATACAGCCGATCACACGACCGTCCTTAGTCTTGAGTGGTGAGGCACTGGCGGCAATTGGAAATTTGTCGCCATGACGACGCCAGAGATAGAGATCACGGGTAGTGGTGATGAGTTGTTTTTTATCTAGAACTTGCTTGATAAACTTGTCATTAGCCTTATCATCGTTTTCGCCCACAAAGCGGATTTTGTGGAGATAAGGCTTATTGATCACTTCTTTGGCGCTGAAGCCAGTTAGGTCGCTGGCTGACTTATTAAAAAAAGTAATTAAACCAGCATTGTCTATAACCATCAAACCTTCGCCCATGGCAGCAGTGATGTTTTGGATACGTTCGCCGGCGTCGAGGAGCTTTTGTTGGTTTTCACTGATAAAATAGACAAAGGCTAGGATGATGAGCAAGACAGAAATGGTATAAATGTAACGATCGATGAGGTCAGCCTTGAGCGTGTAGAGAGTGTCGTCTTTGTGGTAACTGACTAAATAGACGACTTGTTTACCGCCGATATTTTTGACAGGGATGAAGCTGACCAGATAATTAATCTTGTCGATGGCTAAACTCTCGGTAAAGATTTGGCCAGCGGCCATCTTGGCGGAGATTTTGTTTTTGAGGGCATTATTAATCTTGGTTAGTTCTTCGGGCAAGACATTATCAACTCGGTTTTGTTCGCCTTGTTCTTTTTCGTAGAAATAATTGCGGTTGAGCTCACTGATATAATAGAAACGAGAGACGTCGGCGAAGACCTGATCATCAATGACATTTTTCTTGATTAGGAACTGGTAGGTCATCGGGAAGATGGAGCTCATCTGCTGACTAAAGGTACTGAAGGACACGCTAGTTTCTACACTACCGACGAGCTTTTGCTGATCAAAGAGTGGGAAGAGATAATGAAAGCCACTGAAGTATTTGTCTTCTTCAAAACCCTCTAAATATTTACCGCTGCGATTAATTTCAGCCAGTGACGGACGAATAGACATCAACTGATCGCCAAATTTGTCTGGCGCTTGCATACGCAAGAAACTAACACCGCCAGCCAGATGAAAGTGTAGCTGTTTGAAATTTTTGTTTTGGAGACGATTAAAGACTGGGAGGAATTGTCGATAGAGCTCGTCACGCAAAACCGCTTGCTTGCTAGAGCTAGATTGGTCAGCTTGGCTGATAATATTAACAACCCGCTCGGAATTAATCACTTCGTCGTAAAGTGACTGGGAGAGCAGACGATAAGAATTGATAGTGGAGGAGTACTGATTTTGAGCATCGTTTTGTTCACGGCTGACGATTTCACTGCGACGTTGGTCATAGCCCTCATAGAGCCAGAATAAAAAGAGTGAGCCAATGATGGCAATGCCAATAAAAACAAAAATAATACTCCGAGAGAAGCGCATACTTGGGTAAGTATAGCACAGTTGCGGAGCTTTAAAAAATTAAAAATGACTAACTTAATTTGTCATGATAATTAAATAAAAACAACCCAAATTGGGTTGTTTTTATTTATGGAGCGGGTAACGGGAATTTGCGCCCTCGGCCGCTGGATCGGCCTCGCTTGTCCAGAGTTGGTACCCAAGCTTCTCCCAGAAGCTTGTCTGGCCTTCACTGCGACTTCGCCCCTCAGTCTAGTTCAGTTTCCAACTAGTCCGATTCCCTTTTAAACAATCAGATATAAATAAAGACGCCCACAAGGGGCGTCTTTATTTATATGAGCGGGTAACGGGAATCGGACCCGTATCTCTGCCTTGGCAAGGCAATATAATAACCATTATACGATACCCGCAAATTCATACTAAGAGGACTTAGTATGAGATATGCTACACAAAAAGACTAAAACTGTCAATTGCGAGCATTTGTGCCGCGAGAGGGAATCGAACCCTCACTCCGGTTGAATGGAAATGGATTTTAAGTCCAGCGCGTCTACCAGTTCCGCCATCGCGGCTAATTTTCTTGTTTTTCGGCATTACAGCTGTCTTCTGCATTGAGTCGAATGACAGTGAGTCGAAGTGGATATGAGGAGAGTTGAACTCCTGTGTAGAAAAGCTATTGATAATGACTCTACGTTAAGCTAGTCAAGTTTATGAGATCTCGTTCCGGCTATCAAAACCGACAAAAGTAGTTCGGAACCAGGCTTTTAATGTCAGAATTAACTCAAGCCAAGGTTAATTCTTAAGCCCAATGAATGACACCACTGACCAGCGATCGGGCGTAGCTGGGGTGATGACTCAAGCTATTAAGCGAGAGCAAAAGCCGGGACCTTCATGGAGAAGGCTGGCTGATTTTCTTTGGCAGTTATTTGCCGTGCCTGATTTTTAGGTCGCCAGGCTAGACCCTTAACGCACATTAGCAAATCACTGACTATCGAAACCCGACATACCCTTATGTGATTATGATTAATGCTTATATTGTTAAGGTGCATGCAAACTGACCAGCACGGAATTTTCGTCATTTCTGTACCCCTTCGGAGCATAAACTCCAGCAGGAATCTATTTAATACAGCTTCTGACTTGAGATCCCAGCTTTAGCTGGGATGACGAAATTATTATTAGCTTTTTAACTCTCGCCTAATCTGACGATCGACATCGCGTTTCTTAATAGCCTCACGTTTGTCATGCTGCTTTTTACCGCGTGCTAGAGCGAACTCTAATTTGACTAAGTTGCCCTTAGTATAAATTTTTGTAGGCACCAATGTCAAGCCAGCCTCTTGGGTTTTGCCTAGTAATTTGGCAATTTCTTGCTTATGAAGCAGGATGCCTCGTGAGCGATTAGGGTCATAGTCAGTATTATCGGCGCAGGGATAGGGGCTGATAGTGGCATTGGTTAGACTATAAACAACCCTCCCTTTCTTTTCACGCTTGGTCACAAAAGCACCTTTGAGGCTGATGTGACCAGCCTTAGCTGATTTGACCTCCGGCCCACTTAAAATCAGCCCAGCTTCATAAGTTTCTAGCAGTTGATAATCAAAGCTCGCTTGTTTGTTAACTGCCAAAATTGGCATAGAAGTGATTATTTAGACTTGAGATTTAAGTCTTTGAGCTTGGCAATGACCAAGCGGTTAACAATACGACCAGCGGCTTCACGACGAAACTCCGGTGAACTGATACGAGAGAGAGCCTCGGCCTGACCTTGATAATGAGCTTGCAAATGAGCGAGTTCAGCATCGATGTCCGAGTCAGCAGCTTCTAGTTTCTCGGCTTTAGCAATTTCTCTCATGAGCAAAGCGACTTTGATACGCTTCTCCGCCTCTGGCTTGAATTCAGCGAGGAGCTGATCGTGAGTCTTTTTGATGCTGAGCAGATAGTCAGAGAACTTACCGCCCATGCCAGTGATATTATGTTCCATTTCGTGGAGCATTTGATGAGCTTCACTATGGACCAAAGATTCTGGCAAATTAGCAATAGGATTAGCACTGACCAATTGCTCGAGAATGGCTAATTCGGTTTTTTCGTCAGCTTTAGTTTGTTTTTGCTTGAGCAAATTATTACGAACTTCGGCTTGCAACTTGTCAGCTGATTCCAAGCCAAGTTTCGTAGCAAAGGCGTCGTCAATGACGGGCAGCTGGCGAGCCAGAACTTCGTTGATAGTGACATTAAACTCGACTTTTTTGCCAGCGAGATTTTTCTGATGGTGATCGGCTGGGAACATTAATTCAAAGTCCTTAGTCGCCTCTTTTTTGAGACCCACTAACTCTTTGTCAAAGCCTGGGACGACATAATTTTTACCGAGAATAACCGCTACCCCCTTGGCCTGACCGCCATCAACCGGCACGCTGTCGAGATACATTTTGATATCGACAATAGCCTTGTCACCCATAGCAATCTCTTTGTCGGTCGCTAATTCTTCAACTTGCATTTCCTGCAATTGGTCGAGCGCTTTAGCAAATTCTTCATCAGTCACAGCAGCCTCTTCGGCCTTGATATCAAAACCCTGATAAGTGCTTAGTGTAACAGTTGGCAGAGTTTCGATGCCGATCTTGTATTCTAGGTCTTCGCCTAGAGCAAGCTTGGTAATACTGAGCTCAGGGCGGCCAATGACTTCTTCGTCCTTGATTTCGCTCGCAATAGTTTTGCCAGCAGTACGATCGATGAGCTCTTTAGCAGCTTCTTCTAAGATAGCCAGTTCACCGACCTGACGCTTCATAATATCTAGTGGCACTTTACCAGGACGAAAACCCTCAATCTTGATGTGAGTAGATAGCTTGGCGGCGGCTTTGTCTAGATAGGCAGCCAGATCGCTGTAGCTAACAGTGACTAGTAATTCAATACGGGTTTCGGACACTCTATTTTTGGTAATTTGATTATTCATAGATAAGAATTGGGGATTAATTTACAAGCACTTCAACTAAGCTCAGCACAAGTGCAAATTTTTACAAGCCTGTCCGCTGACAGGCTTGTAATGATTTGGACTGGTATTTAGACAAGGAGGCCGATGATCAAGATAGCGATAATGTTAACAATCTTAATCATTGGGTTGATGGCAGGGCCAGCAGTATCCTTGTAAGGATCGCCGACAGTGTCACCGGTAACAGCCGCTTTGTGAGCGTCACTACCTTTACCACCGTAATTGCCAAGTTCAATGTACTTCTTGGCATTGTCCCAAGCACCACCACCAGAGGTCATGGAGATAGCGACAAAGAGACCGGTAACAATAGTACCGATCAGTAAGCCACCGAGAGCTTCAGGACCAAGGAATACACCAATAACAAGTGGAGCAGCGACTGGAATAAGGGCTGGAGTAATCATTTCACGAATAGCTGCACCAGTAACGATACTGACGGTTTCAGCGTAGTCTGGTTTTTCAGAACCATCCATGATACCAGGCTTAGCTTTGAATTGGTTACGGACGCTTTCGACAACTGAACCAGCAGTGCGGCTGACAGCTTGCATCGAGAGAGCACCGAAGTAGTAAGGCAAGAGACCACCGACAAGGAGACCAATCATAACACGGTAGTCAGAGAGCATGAAGTTAACACTGCCACCAGCCTTGTGAGTGTAGTCAGCAAAGAGGACAAGGGCAGCGAGGCCAGCGCTAGCAATAGCGTAACCCTTGGTCACAGCCTTGGTAGTGTTACCAACGGCATCCAAAGGATCAGTGACAGCACGAACTGATTCGTCGAGTTCAGCCATTTCAGCAATACCACCGGCGTTGTCAGTGATTGGGCCGTAGGCATCAATGGTAACGATAATGCCACCCATGGACAACATAGCCATAGCAGCGAGAGCCACACCGTAAAGACCAGCAAAAGCATAGGCACCGTAAATAGCGGCAGCGATAGCTAGAGTTGGCAAAGCGGTAGACTTCATGGAGACAGCGAGACCAGTGATGACATTGGTGCCATGACCAGTAGTAGAAGAAGCGGCAATGTCTTTGACTGGAGCGAATTTAGTAGAGGTGTAGTACTCAGTAATGACCACAATCAAAGCAGTCAAAGCCAAACCGATCAAAGAAGCAAAATAAAGTTGGTTAATGCTGTAGACACCATTGTCAGCCATCAAGTACTTAGTCAAGAAATAAAAAGCGACAGCGGACATAGCGCCGGCGGCAATCAAACCCTTGTAGAGAGCGGCCATGATATTGAAAGTCTTGCCGAGGCGGATGAAGCTAATACCAATGATCGAAAAGATAATAGAGATAGCACCGAGAGACAATACAAATGTTGAAGCCATAGCACCATCAAAAGTCAAAGCACCAAGCATCATAGCAGCCACAGCAGTTACGACGTAGGTTTCAAAGAGGTCAGCGGCCATACCAGCACAGTCACCGACGTTGTCACCGACGTTGTCAGCGATAACGGCTGGGTTGCGAGGATCGTCTTCTGGAATACCAGCTTCAACTTTACCAACGAGGTCAGCGCCGACGTCAGCAGCCTTGGTAAAGATACCACCGCCCAAACGAGCAAAGACGCTGATGAGGGAGCCACCAAAAGCAAGACCGATCAAAGAATTAACATCACGAGTCCAGAAGTAAAAAGCGGCAGTACCAAGGAGAGCCAAAGACACAACCAAGATACCGGTCACGCTACCACCACGTACAGCTACGTCGAGAGCTTTTTCCATACCGCTGCGAGCAGCTTCAGTAGTGCGGACATTAGCGCGAACGCTAACAAACATGCCGATATAACCAGCGGCGGCAGAGAGCAAAGCACCGAGCAAGAAACCGGTTGCGACAGTCCAGCCGAGACTAGGAGTAAAGGCTAGTAAAATAAAAATAGCAATCGCTACCCAAGAAATGGTTTGATACTGCTTGTTGAGATAGGCATTAGCACCTTCTTCGATAGCAGCGGCGATGGCCTTCATCTTGTCATTGCCAGCTGGCAAATTCAAAATGTGCTTAACGTAGTAGAGGCCGTAGGCAATACCAATCACACCACTGGCGAGAATTAGATATTCTGTGTTTGTCATATTGTTTATTCTCTTTAGTCGGCCGCAGCCTATAATGAGAATTAAATAAATCCTCCCTTTTTAATTAATTATTCTTTTTTACTTTTTTTAAGTTTCTTTGGTTTGACTTCTTCAACAACAGTCTCTTCAACAGATTCCTCAGTAACAACTGGCTCTGGAGTCACAGCTTCGCTTAGATCTTCAGCACTCTCTAGAGAGGCCTCGTCATCAGAGCGAACTTCGACAGTGCCAGCAAGGTCACTGATATCGAGCTTCCAGTTAGTGAGGCGGGCAGCTAGACGGACATTTTGACCGCTCTTACCGATAGCGAGAGACAGTTGGTCGGCTGCTACTTTGACAAAAGCAGTGTGAGAATCCTGATTGATTTCCACTGACTCTACCTTAGCTGGAGCTAGGGCGTTGGCAATGAAAGCAGAGAAGTCTTCGTTGTATTCGATGATGTCGATCTTTTCACCACCGAGTTCACGAATGATGGTTTGGATACGAGCACCACGCTGACCAACGCAAGAACCAATTGGATCAATGTTTTCAGCGCCAGCCCAGACTGCTACCTTAGCACGGGAGCCAGCCTCGCGAGCGACAGCTTTGATCTCGACTAGGCCACTAGCTACCTCAGGGATTTCGAAGCTAAAAACTTTGCGCAAAATCTCATCAGAGCCACGAGAGAGTAAAATTTCTGGACCCTTGGCACTGAGGCGAACCTCTTTAACATAGACCTTAAAACGAGAACCAGGGCGGTAGATTTCGCCACGGACTTGGTCATCAGGCAAGATCACACCGGTCGCCTTGCCAATATCGACTAAGACCAAACGGCCTTCACGACGAGCGACAGTACCGGTTAGCACTTCGCCTTCTTTGTTTTTAAATTCTTCAAAGACCATGTCACGTTCAGCTTCACGGAGTCTTTGAATAATGACCTGTTTGGCGGTTTGAGCTGCCATACGGCCATATTCTTCTTTGGTAGGGAGTTCAAAACGTAACTCCTCGCCTAGTTTAACACTATCCTTAATGTCGAGAGCATTCTTGAGCTCTATGTCATTTTTGGGATTAAACTTACGAATTTCTTCGCCATTGTCATCAGTCAGAGTGATGGTTTCTTCGCCTAACTCGGTGCCAGCTGGTAAATCTTCGACGACGGTTTTGACATCAAAAACCCGAGTACCGTTGGTCTCTGGATTATATTCTACTTTGATGTTTTGGTTCTTTTCGCCGTAGTCCTTGCGATAGGCAGCAGCTAGAGCGGACTCGATAGTACCGATCACCGCCTCATAACTCAAGCCTTTCTCTTCGCAGATTTGCTTGATGGCGTTTACAATTTCGCTCATAGTCGTTGTTTATTTATAAAAAAAGACCAGTATAAATACTAGCCTGACCTCATTAATCTATCATTAGTTGGTCAAATTGTCAAACCAAGCTATTAATAATGTGCACAGGGCTGTTTACTTGCTATTTTTGGCTAAAATAAGCTTAAAATAAGCAATAATATTGACATTTTGTCTAAATAATGCTATAATTAGGATAATTTAAGGTTATTTAACAATTTTTTCTCAAGGAGAAGTCATGAAAAAGTCAGTTTTGCTATTATTGTCAGTGGTCTTTACTTCGGCAGCCATTAGCTCATGTTCCACAGGTGCTAGAATTAGCATCAGTAATGATGATGAAAAGCCGGTTATTGATAAGGCTGAAGGTGATATGAATCCCTTTGATTATTACAGACTTAAAATCTTCGCCTCTCAGGCGATAACTGAAGAAGAACGTAATAATGTTTTGCAAGCTTTGCGCCAAGGTCAAACGGCTTATGCCAAAAAAGGCGATCTAAAAACGGTTGAAAAATATCAAGAGACGATCAATAAACTAGAAAAGTCTCAGCCAGCAACAAGTACGACCACAAATCGACCGACCAGCCCTAGAACTCTGCGAGCAATAGCGCCAGTCAGTGGGACAGTTAAGGTGGTTTTGAAAAATACTACCCCTCATCAAGCTAGTATCACTAGCCTAGGCCTCGAGCTCGCTCCAGGAGAAGAAAAAACTGTCGATACTGATGGTCGAGCTGTGATATATCGACTGAAGTCAGTCAAGGGGCAGATTTGGAGTCGGACAGGACGACCCACAGAAGGTGTTCTTGAACTAAAGATTTGAGTCTTTAAAAAATAAAAGGCCGTAACGAAATGTTACGGCTTTTAACTTAGGCTCAAAACTAGACACTGCCCGGTACAGCAAGGAAGACAAAGTAAGTAATGATATAAGCTGCCAGAGTGAGTATGAGACCGATGACAGCTGCTTGAATAGTGTCTTTAGATTTGCCGATTTTCTTTTCATCACCCCGAGAAGTGAGCCAGTTGTAGCCAGAGATAATCATCAAAACGATGAAGATAGTGCCAAGCAGACCAAAAAAAACTTTGAGGACTTGAGCGATAATGACATTGACTGAATTGCCGTCGGTATTAGCATTAAAATTACCATCAATGATATCTTTGGCATTGAGATCCATTTGGTCAGTGGCGAGTGGATCCAGAGGAGAGAGAGCGAGGGCTGGACTAGTTATTGATAGAGCTAGACAGAAGCTGAGTATGATGGCTAGTAAAGATTTGATCATAATAATTATTGTAATAAGCGCACAAAGACAAATTGCCAAATAGCATAGGAGCCGGAAGTGACAATCAAGCCCAGGATAGCGGCGCGAATAGTTTCTTGAGCCTTACCGATTTTCTTTTCATCGCCCCGAGAACTGAGCCAGTTATAGCCAGCATAGATCATCAGGATGATAAAAATGGTGCCAAACAAACCAAACAGGACATTGATTAGCTGGCTAATGTAAATCATAACCGTCGAGTCAGTAGTCTCCGGACTATAGGAAGGAGTGTTGGTAAAGATATTATTGAGGCGCTGTAAAGCGCCACCAGAAGCAGCGGTGCCAGTCTGAGCCAGAGCGACTGAAGCGCTAGCTAATAAAGAAATACTCAAAATAGTAATAAATAATTTAAGCATATTAGAGGCTGATAGCTGGCGCGGCGATGCGAACCAAAATAAAGTAAGTGATCATATAAGCGGCTACAACAATAATCAGACCAATGACAGCGGCTTGAATAGTATCTTGAGCGCTTTTAATTTTCTTTTCTTCACCACGAGATAACATCCAAGTGATGCCGCCATAGATAGTCAGCAACAAAAAGATCACGCCGAGCAAAGAGGTAAAAAATAAAATCAGCTGACCAATAATCGGGTCAATGCTGCGGTTACTTAGATTGTAACCAGCCCCATCTGGACCAGCTACCCTATCAACAAAACCACCTTGATTAAAAGCTTCGCGGAGATTGGCGGCACTGGCAAACTTAGCTGGTAAGGCTAAGAGCGAGAGCGTGATGATTGATAGTAGTTTACGCATATTTAAAAAGAAAGAGTAAAGTCACCAACGAAAGCAGTGATGGCATAAGCGGCACTGATCACAACTAGCCCGATAGTGGCGGTAGTGATAATCTCTCGAGCTTTTTTAACTTCGGCGTCATTGCCCTGAGAAGTCATCCATTTGAGACCGCCCAATATCATTAGGATTAGAAAGATAATGGCCAAAAAACTAAATAACCATTTACTCAGACCAGCTAAAAAGACCCAGAGATTTTTATTAACAAAGCCGATCTTATCAGCAGTGGCATCCAAGCCTCCTAGAGCACTAGTGCCAGTAGCTGAGGCGGCCTGAATAGTAAATAAGTCTCCTAGCATATTAGATGAGGCTAAGGACATTGTCACCTAGGTAAGCCGTGAGGACATAGGCGGCCATGATGATAATCAAGCCAATGATAGCTGAGCTGATCGTGCCTTTGGCAGTATCAACTTTTTTGGAGTCACCTCGAGATAGCATCCAAGTCAGACCGCCATAAATCATCAGCACTAGCATGATGACGCCCAAAAAAGCCAGTAGCGAACCGATCAAGGTACCGAGAGCGCCAGATAATTTTTCAGCAAAAGTACCGGCTGTACGACCAGCAGGCAGATTACCACGAGCTTCACCGAGACCATAGTCGCCACTAGCTGCTAGGACTGGGAGTGGTAGGAGTGATAGCGTAAAACCAAGGAGTTTATACATAGCATTCGCGTCTTGAGCCTACAAAAGCTTTCTAAGCTCAAGACGCGCCCCTTAAACAAGGGACGCGTGAGGATTAATTCTGTTGAATCATGTCACCGCTACCACCTGTGCCCTTGATCAGAGCATTGATAACGAAGACGGAGATCGAGAAGGCAGCGAGGATAATCAAGAGACCGATCACACCAGCCTTGATTAAGTCCTGAGCTTCTTCAACTTTACCATCATCACCAGCAGCGGTCATCCACTTGAAACCACCAAAGAGGATCAAACAAACAGCAATGACACCAAGGAAACCGAGGACGATTTGAATGATGCTAGCGGCAATACGACGTGGATCGCGATTACCTAGACCCAAATCGGTAAAGGAGTTGAGGCCGATGTTGTTGGTACCAGTTAATTCATCGCCCCAGAGGTCAAGCTGAGCCTTAGCTGGCTGGGCTTGAGAGAAACTGAGACCTAGCGCCAAAACAAGTGCGAGCACCCATTTTTGGTTGGCAAGTAAAAAATTTTTCATAAGCTTTTCTTAGTCTTAATTAAAATAGACTAAGCAAATAAATTAATTATAAGCTTGTTAAAAAGTTAACCTTCTCATTTTAACATAGTTTGAGTTTTGGAACAAACTGGGTAAGTGGCAATTTGATTAAAGTGTCAATACTCCAAGTTCTGATCCCAATCGAAGTTGAAGCATTGACTATTAAATTGCTTTTTTGACTTTTTTTTGCTAGACTTGGAGTGTTTTTAATCTATTTTTAGCCATATATGCCTATTCCGCAAATATCTAATTCGCCAGTCCGTTCGCCACAATCCTGGAAGAACGAGACCAAGAAAAAAATTAACAGTGGTGCCAAATCTTGGAAGGCTGGCGCTAAGCGCCTAGCTACTCGTAATGAAAACGGCAACTTCAATTGGTGGCCACTGATTAAGCTGGGAGCAGTGGTGGCTGGAGCTGGGCTACTGGTCATGCTGATTGCCTTTGTAGTTTTGTCACAAGGGCTACCGCAACCAGATAAACTCATTAATCGAGAAGTGGCGGAGAGCACCAAGATTTACGATCGAACTGGTGAAACAATTCTCTATGAGATTCACGGTGATCAAAAGCGGACACTGATCGATCTCCAGGAGATTCCGACTTATGTCCAAAAAGCGACAATCGCAGTAGAGGACAAAAACTTCTATAATCACAGCGGTTTTAGCTTGATGGCGATTGCTCGTACCGCTGTGACTAATATCTTGTTCAACAAAAAGGCTGGTGGCTCAACCCTCACTCAGCAATTTGTTAAAAATGCTGTCTTGTCCACCGAGAAGAAATACACTCGCAAAATCAAAGAATTAATCCTGTCCTACAAACTGGAAAAAAGCTTTAGCAAAGATCAGATCTTGCAAATGTATCTCAATGAAATACCTTATGGTTCTAATGCCTATGGCGTGGAAGCAGCTAGTCAATTTTATTTTGGTAAGTCAGTACGCGAAACTAATCTAGCCGAGGCAGCAGTCTTGGCTGCCCTCCCTCAAGGACCAAGTCGTTACTCCCCTTACGGCCCAAACAAAGATATTTTGATTGGCCGTCAGCACTATATTTTGGATTTGATGGTGGAGCAGGGCTATGTCAGCAAAGAAGAAGCAGAGAGCGCTAAGGGTACTGAATTAAAATTCCAAGACCGCATTGATAATATCATTGCACCACACTTCATTATGTATCTCAAAGAGTTGCTATCTGAAAAATATGGCGACAAAACTGTAGAGCAAGGAGGACTCAAAATTATCACCACCCTAGATGTTAAGAAACAAGAAATCGCCGAAAAAGTCGTCAAAGACTACGCTCTCAAAAACCAAACCAAGTACAATGCTTCTAATGCAGCTCTAGTTTCGATTGATCCCAAGACTGGTCAGGTCCTTGCGATGGTTGGCTCGCGAGATTATTTTGATGACAGCATTGACGGTCAGGTCAACGTAGCACTCAAGGCCCGTCAACCAGGCTCATCCTTTAAACCAATTGTCTATACACAGGCTTTTATCCGAGGCTATCTGCCAGAGACCAAGGTCTATGACGTAGCGACTAATTTCTCTAATGATCCAGCTAAGCCTTATGAACCAAAAAACTATAATGGCGCAGATCATGGCCCAGTCAGCTTCCGTCAGGCCCTCGCCGGCTCGCTGAATGTCTCAGCTGTCAAAGTTTTGTATTTAGCTGGTGTAGACAATGTCATTAACTTTGCCAAGAAGCTTGGTTACTCTAGCCTGGGCGACAAAGATCAATACGGTTTAACTCTAGTACTCGGTGGTGGTGAAGTGAGGTTACTAGAACACACCAATGCTTTTTCGGCCTTTGCTCAAGAAGGTCGTTTGCCGGAACTAAACTTTGTCCTGAAGATTGAAGATAACAAAGGCGAAGTACTAGAAGAGTTCAAAGAAGCCAAGATCACTGAAGTGTTTCCGGCCAATATCGCTCGTATGACTAGTAGCATTTTGTCTGACAATGCTGCTCGCTCCTATGTCTTTGGAGCTAGTAATTATCTTAATCTAGGTGATAGGCCAGCGGCCGCTAAAACCGGCACGACTAATGACTATCGTGATGCTTGGACGATTGGTTATACACCGAGCCTAGTGACTGGCGTCTGGACTGGTAATAATGATAATAGCAAAATGAAAGTTGGTGCTGATGGCTCACAAGTCGCCGCTCCGATTTGGCGTGACTATATGCGTCAAGCTCTTGCCGACTCGCCAGTAGAAAGCTTTACTAATTACAGCATTCCCGAAAACACCAAGCCAATTATCCTCGGCCAAGGTTTTGCTGAAAACAAAGTCAAGATTGATAAATCATCTGGCTTACTAGCTTCAGATCTAACTCCTGCCGAATTTATCATAGAAAAATCTTTCTTTGTTGGTCATGACCTGCTTTATTACATTGATAAAGATGATCCAAATGGTGAGGCACCAGCTAATCCAGCTAGTGACCCCCAATTTGATCTCTGGGAACAAGGCGTCAAAACTTGGATTGAAAAAAAACAAAAAGAAGATCCAAGCTTCTCAATCGAAACTCCCCCAACTGAAACTGATAACTTACACCGACTAGAAAATCGTCCGGTCTTTACTGTCTTTGGCTTAGCTGATGGTGATACTTTGACTCAAGCTATGCCAAATATTAGCATTCAAGCGACCGCACCGCGCGGTATTAATCGTAGTGAATATTATTTCAACGATCGCCTCTTTGCTAGTAACTTTAGTTATCCCTTTGGCCTGAACCGAGCTATCAATGTCCTACCTAGCGGTAATTATCAGTTAAAGATTCGCCTCTGTGATGATGTAGATAACTGCTCTGAGCAAAGCTTTAATATTAGTTTAGCAGTGGCTGGTGCAGTCAGCGGACTCGACTATGGCCTGAGTTGGTTAAGTCCGGCAACTGATACCAAAATAAGTTCATCTAGCTTTCCGCTGGAACTGGCTGTTAGCATTTTCAATGCTGAAGCGGTCGCTGATCTAAGTTTTTTCTACAAAAGCCCAAGTGGTGAAACTAAGCTGATTGATAAGAAACGATTAGTCAGAAATCAAAGTGTCAGCACTTGGCTCAGTAGCAGCGCTGATCTAATCCCCGGCACCTACCAATTCTGGGCCGAAGCCTATGACTGGCAAGGCAACAAAAAAGAAACTGAGCCGATTAAATTGGATTATAAATAAAAGTAAAAAAAAGACGACTCGTCACGAGTCGTCTTTTTTTTGTAGCTTTAAGCCTTCATTAATTGGTCAAACTCCGGCTTATCAATAGTTTCTTTTTCTAAGAGGACTTTGGCTAGTAGATCCAGCTTATGGCGATGAGTAGCCAGTAGCTCCTCGGCCTTAGCCCTAGAGAGATTGATAAAGCCGATCATGGCAGCGTCAATCCTCTCCGCAGTACTCTCACTATAATCACGGTCGTGAGCAGCATGACCCATAAAGATTAATTCTTCTTTATCACCAAAGCTCCGTAGTCCTAGATCAGGACTCATACCGTAGTCAGTGACCAGACGGCGAGCAATGTCAGTAGCACGACGTAAATCAGAACTAGCACCAGTCGTCACTTCACCAAAGACGAGTTGTTCAGCTAGATAACCACCGAGCAAGACACTGATCTCGTCGAGGAAATAACTCTTGGGATGGAGATGACGATCTTCGGTGGGTAATTTGAGAGTATAACCGCCAGCTTGACCGCGACCGATGATAGTCACTTTATGAACCGGATCGGCGCCAGGGAGGAAATTGGCAATGATGGCATGGCCAGCTTCGTGATAGGCAATAATTTTTTTCTCCTCGTCAGTGATGATGCGAGATTTTTTCTCAGGACCCATCATCACCTTCTCAATCGCTTCAAAGAGCTCGGCCATAGTGATCGCTGAGTGATTGAGACGAGCAGTTAAGATCGCCGCTTCATTTAAGACATTGGCAAGGTCAGCGCCAGAAAAACCTGGTGTACGCTTGGCAACTTGATGCAGACTTACTTCCGGTGCTAGAGGCTTGCTAGCAGCGTGGAGTTTGAGAATCGCTTCACGACTAGCGAGGTCGGGAGCTTCCAAGAAAACTTGACGATCAAAACGACCAGGACGCAGTAGCGCAGGATCGAGGACATCAGGGCGGTTAGTAGCAGCGATAACGATGATACCAGAATTAACTTCGAAGCCGTCCATCTCAACGAGGATTTGATTGAGAGTCTGCTCTCGCTCATCATGGGAGCCGCCCATACCAGAGCCGCGTCGACGGCCAACGGCGTCAATTTCATCGATGAAGATAATACAAGGAGCATTCTTTTTAGCTTTCTTAAAGAGGTCACGGACACGAGAAGCACCAACACCAACAAACATTTCCACGAACTCGCTACCACTGATGCTATAAAAAGGCACTTCAGCTTCACCAGCGACAGCTCGAGCGAGCAGGGTCTTACCAAGACCCGGACGACCAAGCAGTAAGACGCCGCTAGGAATACGAGCGCCGAGATCGGTAAACTTCTTGGGGTCACGTAGAAACTCAACGATTTCGGTTAACTCCTGTTTGGCTTCACTCGCGCCCGCTACATCAGCAAACTTAGTTTTAACCTTATCTTCTTTGTTCACATCACGAGCCTGAGTTTGGCCAAACATCATGGCCTTGTTATTGGCACCTTGTACTCCGCGCATCATAAACCAGATCAACGCAGCGATGATAATGATAGGTAGGACAAAAGGTAGAATGTTTAGCAAAAATAATTCGCCTTCGCTAGGAGCTTTGATATCAATTTTAACGGCGGTCATCTTGTCAGGAGTGACACCAAAGTTGTTAAGCAACTCAGTTAGAGACTCACTTGGCTCTTTGCGACTTTTTTGTTCGGCACCGTTTTTGAGCTTGATACTTAAAATTTCTTTATTAACCTCGATGCTAGCCACTTCGTTGTTAGTGATTTGAGTGACTAATTTTTCCAAACTAATATCTTCGACCTTTTTACCGGCGCCACTAGCAAAACTAAAAAGTAAGCCGATGAGGATAAAAAAGACTACAAAGATTAGGACCTGTTTACTGATTTTTTTCATATTTTTGCAATTTATATGTGCATAGCTTACTAGAGAAGTGGGAAATTAGCAAGAATCTTGATATTTTAAATATTTTTTTAGCTAAGCCTTGGTAATAGCTTCAAGGAGCGCTCTAAGCTTCAGTCAGCCATCTTTTATAGCTCTGTGTCATTTCGAACGGAACGAAGTGTAGAGAGAAATCGCTTAAAGTTTAATGCTCTTGTTAGGTGATTAACTTAAACTGATTTGAAGACTTGGCGTTTAAGGGATCTCTCCCATTCGCTTTAGCTCATGGTCGAGATGACAAAAACTGGCAGCATAAAAACAAGCCGGATTATTCCGGCTTGTTTCGCATTCCATTTTAGATGTCAGCCTTTTACTTGCTGACAATTTTTTTGATACTCCAGAGCTTGTAGGCAAAGTAGAAGAGCGTATAGGCAATCAATAGTAGAGAGAGGCCAACCATGACCTTGAGCAAGTATTCACTAAAGGTCACAAAGACCGCCAAAGTCATAAAGACTACTCCGTAGAAGACTAGTGCCCAGACTAGATGATTAAGTTTGACTTCTAACTCTTTGAAAATGTTTTTCATAAAAATTGTTAATTATTAATTTTATTAGCGAGAGAAAAAGCGATCAAAATCAGTGCTAGCCTTTTTATTAGACTTGGCTGGACGAGCGACAAACTCTGGTTCTTGATCAGCAAGATCTTCGTCGGCTTCTACTAAATCTTCAAAGGAAGTGATTTGCTTTTTAGCACCCTTGGCTTTGGGAGCTTTGACTGGTTTTTCTAGCTCCTCTTCTTCGTCATTCTCCTCCTCGTCAGACTCGTCTTCAGATTCTTCTTCGTCATTATCGTCATTATCTTCATTGTCGCCTTCGTCAGTTTCATCCTCTTCAGCATCATCCTCATTTTCATCACTATTATCGTCATCTTGATCGGCTTCGTCACTATCATCTTCTTCATCAGACTCAGAATCTTCCTCATCATCCTCGTCAGCTTCATCGACTTGATCTAGATACTCTTCAGGAGCAACGGACTCACTTGGCTTATGCAGTGGCATAGCCGACATAGCCATACCGGATTGTAATTGCTCTTTGGTAATCAAGACTTCACGAGGCTTGGAACCTTGGCTAGGGCCAATCACGCCTTGCTCTTCGAGGATATCGAGGATCTTGGCAGCGCGAGCATAGCCGACACCGAGATGACGTTGGAGCATAGTGGCGCTAGCCTTACCGCTAGTGACAATGACTTCGCGAGCCTCGTCCAATTTGTCATCAGCATCATCGGAGCCAGAGCCACCAGTCATACCCATAGCAAAACTGCCACTGACTTTTTGCTTCTCAATAATACCATCGACATAAAGCGGTTCACCACTTTGACGCTTGATCTCACTGACAATCTTTTTGATTTCTTTTTCACTGATAAATGAACCTTGGATACGTTTCGGCGTTGGCATGCTAGCACTGCTAAAGAGCATGTCGCCTTTGCCGATGAGTTTTTCGGCGCCCGGCGTGTCCAAAATAGTACGAGAGTCGATGCCACTTGCGACCGCAAAAGCAATACGAGCTGGCATATTAGCTTTGATCAGACCGGTAATGACATTGACGCTTGGGCGCTGGGTAGCGAGGATCAAGTGAATACCAACAGCGCGAGCCATCTGAGCGATACGGACGATACCCGGCTCAACCTCTTTGCCGGCTAGCATCATGAGGTCAGCCAGCTCGTCAATAATAAAGACGATATAAGGTAATTTTTGTTTGGCGACGGCATTGAAACTGATAATGTCTTTTTTACCTTGTTTTTCTAGGAGCCTGAGACGACGATCCATTTCATTGATAGTCCAGCGGATAGCGTTGACGGTCTTGGAGGCATCAGTGATGACTGGAGTGAGCAAATGAGGAATGTCATTATACTGAGTTAATTCGACACGTTTTGGATCAACCATGATGAGTCGTAAGTCATCTGGATTATTGTGATAGAGCAAGCTGACAATGATGGAATTAACCATGACCGACTTACCACTACCGGTCTGACCGGCGACCAGCAAGTGGGGCATAGTATCAATGGTGGCGACCCAAGGTTTGTTAGCCACGTCTTTACCGAGAGCGAAGGTTAATTTGTTGCCCTTGGATTTGAATTGTTCACTTTCAATAATCTCACGCAGGCCAACGGTGGCAATGACTTTGTTTGGCACTTCGATACCGACCAGAGGTTTGCCTGGGATTGGAGCTTCGATACGTAGAGGGTGGGCAGCGAGCTCCATGGAGAGATTGTTTTGGAGATTGGTAATCTTGGAAAGCTTAACGCCATCAGCTGGACGGAGCGAATACTGAGTGACAGTTGGACCGACACTAACATCGCTCATTTCGACTTTGATGCCAAAGGTAGAAAGAGTGTTTTGAATTTTTTGACTGTATTCTTTGATATCACCACTCTTAGGCTTGCCGATACGGCTTTCAAGCAGAGCGATCGGAAGCTTGATATCTAGTCCACTAGGAGTCCAGATATTAACTGCTTCATCAATAGCTGGCTGAGCTAGAGACATTTCTCGTACTTCTAATTTGACTTCACGCTTGTGCTGATCATCATCATCACTATCGTCAGCTTCGTCATTCTCCTCCTCGTCAGACTCGTCTTCAGATTCTTCTTCGTCCTTGTCTTCATCTTCTGACTCATCTTCGTTTTCGTCATCTTCTGATTCTTCTTCGTCTTCATCTTCTTTGCTTGCTTCTTTTTGATTTGGTTTTTTACCCAAGATAGCATTCTTAACTGGACGCAAAGCAAAACGGAAAGGACGAGAACCGTGATGGAAAATGGTAAATAAAGTAGTATTAAAAATAAACATCAGTGCGACAAGGCCGATGAAGAAGCTGATGATATAGGCAGCCACCAAACCAAAGCCTGTGACCATTAGACCACCGAGCCAGTAACCGAGATGACCGCCACCCTGACCACGACTGAGGACGTATTGCCAGTCAGAGGCGTCGACTACTAATTGTGAGAGACTGAGCGCCGAAATGAATAATAAAAGTAGGCCGATATAGTGTAGGGCCTTGATCTCCAGTTTTTCTTGAAAAAAAATAAAACCCGACCAAGCGAGCAGAATCACTGGCAAAAGCCAACGACCCCAACCAAAAAGCCAAGTTAAGCCTTGTTCAGCATAAACACCAACAGCACCGCCATTACCAAAGAGGCCGAGAGCACTAACGATAGCCAGAGCTAGAATAACTAGAGCCCAGATATTTTTTTTGATTTCTGGATCCATATCCAAATCAGGCATGGTAATGTAGTCGAGAGGATTATCTTTAGATTTTTTAGCCATATCCGATATAATATCATAGTGGCGGTATATAAAAAAGCCCCAGACTTGTGGTCTGGGGTGATGGAGTTCTGGGATAGTTAGTTAATGGAGGAGAAAGAACTTTGGAGTGTCTTTGATAGATATTCCGTATATAAAACTCCAAAGCTCATCATTTGTTATAGATCTTCTGCTGTTAGGACAGACTGGGTTGTGAATGCCCCTAGCGTTAAGGTAGTCAATCATTTCCTGACAACGCTTTTTTGTTCGCAGAACTCTTCCTAGTTGTTTATTCTGACTGTCTGCTGATGATATGTTTAGAAAAGCGCAAATAGTTGAAATTATTCTGTGACGCAATTCTTCCATAACAGATAACCCTGGAGGCGGAGCAAAAATTAAAGGCATGACAAACTCCTAAATATAGTTAAAAAGGACTGTTTAATGTTTAGGTATTATAGCACAGTTTTTGTTAAAAGTCAAGGATAATTTGTTTTAAGCGGGGGCAAATGATACAATAAGCTTATTGTAAAATGTTGTTAATATATGAGTAAGGACAAACAATCCATTGAAGACCTATTGAATTCAGAAGAAGCAAGTGACGAAGATAGCTCGCTGGGCAAATTTAATAAAAAAATGCAGGAGATCAAGCTCCGAGAGATTGAGGAGTCTACTCATAGCCTCGCTGAAGCTCAAGGTCTTGGCTATCTTAATTTAGCAGGTTTTCCGATTACGCCAGAGAGTTTATCACTGATACCCGAGTCAGAAGCCCGAGAACTACAGGCTGTTTGTTTTTATTATGACTTTGAAAATATTCGTATAGCGAGCACCGACCCCCATAATCCAGCGGTACTAGCTAAGTTAGAAGAGCTCAAACAACGTTTTTTTACTCCTAACAACGCTGTTTATTTAGTGTCACAGCATAGCCTCGACTATGCTTTTAAGCTTTATACACTATTGCCAAAAATTTCTGAAAACAAACTGGGCCTAGAAATCAATGGTGATGATTTAGAAAATTTTAAACGAGAAATCACTGACATCAGCAGTCTAGAAGATAAAATCAACAAGGTTAATATCAGTGAAGTGATGACCCTGATTGTCGCTAGTGCTTTAAAACTTGGCTCCAGTGATATCCACGTGGAAACAGCCGAAAAATCGATTGCTGTGCGTCTGCGAGTAGATGGCGTCTTGCAAACAGCTGCCCAAATCGAAGCCAAGCGTTGGCAAAGGATTATTTCGAGATTAAAAATCTTGGCAGGCGTCAAGATCAATGTTAATGACAAGCCTCAAGATGGTCGTTTTACGATCTTTTTGTCAGAAGCCAAGATTGACGTCAGAGTGTCTTTCTTGCCGACCTCTTATGGCGAAAGTGTAGTCATGAGAATTTTAGAATCAACTGTCACGGGCCTAGCACTAGATAAGCTCGGCATGATGCCTCAGGTACTAGCCACTTTGCAAGCCGAGATCGCCAAGCCAAATGGCCTAATCCTCACCACCGGCCCAACTGGTAGCGGTAAAACTACTACACTTTACGCTATTTTAAATCAGCTCAATAAACCTGACACCAAGATTATTACTCTAGAAGATCCAGTAGAATACAAACTAGCTGGCATTAACCAAAGTCAGATTGACGAAAAGAAAGACTATAGTTTCGCCAAAGGCTTACGATCAATCCTCAGACAAGATCCGGATATCATCATGGTTGGTGAAATTCGTGATTTAGAAACGGCTGAGATCGCTATCCAATCATCTCTGACTGGTCATTTGGTCTTGTCCACACTCCACACCAATGACTCGGCTGGCGTCATCCCTCGCCTACTCGATTTGGGAGTTAAACCATTTCTTTTGACTCCATCGATCAATGCCATTATGGCACAGAGATTGGTTCGAAAACTTTGCCCACAATGTCGAGTGGAACACAAATTGACTGTTAGCGAAACTGAGAAGCTCAAAAAGATTTTGGCAGTCATCTCACCCAAGGCGCAGATTAATATTCCAAGCACTTTACCGACAATGTACCGAGCTGGTAGTGGTTGTGAGGCTTGTGGTCAGGTCGGCTACAAAGGCCGAGTGGGTATTTACGAGATTTTCACTATGAATAACGAGCTCAAGCAGATCACCACTGAAGCTGCACCAGCTTTTAAAATCTTGGAAAAAGCGATTGAGTCAGGCATGATCACCATGTTGCAAGACGGCGTGCTGAAGGCTATGGAGGGCTTAACCAGCTTAGAAGAAGTTTACAAAGTAGCTGGCAAGATGGATTATGTTGATGCTCTTTATGACATCGTAGTCTCTAAGACGATTGGCCACGGTATTACTATTGATAAAGAGGCGCTCCTTAACTCAGAGATCTTAGCTCAAGACTTTACTAAGGCGGCTGACAAAATTAAAGATTATAAAACCAGCGAGATTTTGGCGGTCTTGGTGGCGGCGGCAGTGAGAACTGAAGCAAGCGATGTTCATATCGATCCGATTGATCAAGGTGTGCGCTTGCGCCTGAGAATCGATGGCATCCTTCATGACATTGCTAATTTGGGACCAGAATACTACGTGCCTTTGATCGGTCAGATCAAGGAGCTGGCTGGTTTTTCAATTCAAGACAAGCAAGCTACTTACGATGGTCGTTTTGCGATCTTTATGCCCGACAATCGCCTTGATTGCCGCGTCTCGATCATCACTGGCGGTTATGGCGAAACTGCGGTACTCAGAATATTGTCACAACAAGCCAAAAATCTTCATGTTGAAGATTTGGGAATCAAAAGCTCAACACTCGAGTCAATCAATAACTCTATTACTAAGACCAAGGGCATTGTTATTAACACTGGCCCGACCGGCAGTGGTAAGACTACGACCCTTTACGCCCTACTTAACAAACTCAATCGACCGGATTTAAAAATTATTACCATCGAAGATCCGATTGAATACAATCTCGAAGGTGTCATGCAAACCCAGATTGATGAAAAAGTTGGCTATACTTTTGAAGCAGCCATTCGCTCACTGATGCGTCAAAATCCAAATGTGATCATGATCGGTGAAGTTCGTGATAGAGAGACAGCTCGTGCCGCCATTGAGGCGGCTATGACTGGCCACTTGGTTCTCTCAACAGTTCACGCTAGTAGTGCGGCTGGTGCGATCGCTCGTTTTTATGAGTTGGGAGTAGAAAGACAGCTGCTAGCGAGTTCCATCGAGTGTTCAATTGGCCAGCGGCTGGTGCGCAAGATTTGTCCTGATTGCAAATCAGAACTTAGTTTAGATGAAAAGACTTTGACTGAGGTTAAAAAAGCTTTGGCTAATTTAAAACTCAGCACTGATGAGTTGAAATTTTATCATGGCAAGGGTTGTCCAAGCTGTGGCGGCATTGGTTACAAGGGTCGTATTGGTCTCTACGAAGCCATCACTGTTGATGCCGAGATCAAGAAATTAATTATTAATCCAGGAACCATTGAAAACGATCTAGAAACAGAGGCTGTAAAGCACGGCTTTGTCAGCGTCTTGCAAGATGGTTTACTAAAGGCCCTAGAGGGGCAAACCACTGTCGAAGAAGTTTTCCGAGTTGCTAAGTAATTTGAGAGTTCTAAAGACCAGCTCAACTTGTTTGGAGCCTACCCCTCAGTCCTGACGGACAGACTGATTCTTCAGGCAAGACCCCTCAGGGCTAACGCCCAGCTCCCCTTAGTAAGGGGAGCAAAGCTATTCGACTCTTTCCCCTCCTTAATAAGGAGGGGTGACCGAAGGTCGGGGTGGTCTTTGAAACTAGTAATACGGTGTTATATTGAATTATATGTTAGTGATAATTTCCGACAGCCACGATAATTTAGTTAATTTGCAAAAAGCTCTGACTTGGGCTCGTGATAATCAGGCAGAAGCTATTTTGCACTGTGGTGATTTGACCAATAGTGATACTTTGGAGCTACTCGCCACAACTTGGACTAAGCCAATTTATCTAGTGCAAGGCAATGGAGAATTGTATGAACGATCAGAGTTAAAAAAATATCCCCAGATAGTTGATCTAGGTAGATCTGGTGGAGTCTTTGATTATCAGGATATCAAGATTGGCATCTGTCATGAACCAAGACTGATCAATCCCCTGCTAGAACAAGAACCAGCATTTATATTCTACGGTCATACTCATCAACCCTGGGAAGAGATAAAAGCTAAAAGTCGAGTAATCAACCCTGGCAACCTTGATGGTTCAAGAAATCCAGCCACCATGGCAAGTTATGATCATGAAGCTAGAGATTTGAAACTGATTTTACTTTCTGAAATATAAAAAAATAAAGACTCTTCCTAGAAAGAGTCTTTTTGATTATTAACAATGATATTGTGTGTTTTTGGCACACTCTATGCATCTGTCTGAAAAAGTAATTAACAGTCTGTTAAACTCAATAAAACGATGACATTTTTTGTTACTACATTTGTTGGAAAAATTGTCCTCGGCTGATTCTAACTGACTTTGCATCAACTGAAGCCTCCTAATCTCTTTATCGGTGTACTCGATCTTGAGATCGGTTTCTTGCTTAGCTTGCAAAAAAATCCTAGATTGCTGAGTTCGATCATGCAAAGAACCTACTGTATCGACACTCGGCAAATTGTCTGTGAGGCATTTTTTTTCATAATCTAAGTCATCTAATCGGTCTTTTACCGCTTTCAAAAGAAGCATTTTTTGACTTAAACTAAGGTTACAACTACTGATACTGGTTACTGCGAACCGCTGCTCGGACATAAATCCCCCAAAAAAATTTAAAAGAACTGATTTAACTAGAGCCTATGCTGCTCTTGCCTAAATTAGGACCACTGCAGTCTAAAATAATACAGTCTTTTTGTCAAATAAAAAGCTCACCTTTATTGGTGAGCTGTGTGGTGATTAGTGGATTTCGGTTATTTCTATGTTAAGTAGGTCATCATCTTTATGAAAAGACAGGAAGAGAGTGCGCAAATTCTTACCCGGATATTCTACAGCTACTTTCTGCCTAGCCTCTAAGAGTTGTTGACGATGAAAGTTTCTTTCCTTGTCATGATCATGGTTAAAGCAACTAAGGCCACCGTAAGCAACGCAGTCACTATGATTGATAAGGACAATGTCTATTTTATCGAAGCTACCGATAGCTAGATCAAGCGCTCTCATACTCGCACCGCGCTTTTTCTCAAGTAAACTCTGTACACCGCCTGGCAAACTAACAAAATAAAATTTATTTTCACCGTACTCCTTCCTCATAAACCGACTGATTTCACTGTGAAATCTTTTGTCCATGCAAGTTAGCACGATGGCAGAACAATCAGGATGATCATTTACCACGCCAGTCCAAACTAATAACTCTCTGCTAGTCAGAGTTGTTGATTTTCTATGATCAACAACAGCGCTCTCAAGGAAACCCATAAAAACCCCCAAAAATTAAAAAAAACACTAATTAAAGAACTGTAAGCCGTTCTTTATCATAGCACAAAGTTAATTAATAGTCAATATATCGATAGTTTCGGCCTCAGGATTGAATTGAACAAAGAGAGTGATGACTTCTTTATCAGGATATTTAGCACTAAGTTTGACTCTAGCAGCCTGTAGCTCAGCGCTGTGGAAGGCTAGTTCAGCAAGCTGATCGTGGTTAAAATGAGCTCGGCCACCGTAAGCACCGCAGTCAGCATGATTGATAATAATAATTTTTTGGACACCGTGTAATCTAACTGGCACGTCAATACAGCTAAGAGCCAGATCGGCACTGTCGTTGTGGCTATTATTGATAGTTTTGGCAGCACCCGGCAGGGATGGGAAATCAAAGTCAGTAATTTTTAATTCGTTTTGGATATGTTCAACTATCGCTGACCAAAAACGAAAATCAATACAAGATAGTACGACAGCTTCGCAACTATGTTGGCCGGCGTGTTTAAAATGATAGGGCATAAAATTAATTAATAGTTTCAATATTTCTTAGCTTCTTCCAACGCCTGACAGCTTTGTCACGAGCTAACTCTTTTTCAATCAAGCCGGTGATGACAGATAGATCAACTTCTTTGGTTTGTTTTAGATTCTCAGCGAGCAGTCTAGCCTCTTTGATCTTGGCCTCGTCTAGCTCTTGAGCTC
>ERZ761601.30-NODE-30-length-46218-cov-15.937331_pt1 | contig 46218 bp, 67 predicted proteins | sample MGYA00433092_ERZ761601 | MGnify/ENA primary metagenome ERZ761601 (study PRJEB28899, sample SAMN03785571) | bioreactor sludge metagenome | biome: EBPR Sludge; feature: EBPR Bioreactor; material: 0.22µm filtered reactor supernatant | place: Saint Lucia: Queensland...
CCAGCGTCACCGCCCCCTCCGCCCCCGCCGCCGCCTCGATCTGCCGCCGGATATCCGCCGCCGCGTTCTGGTACGCCCGCGCCAGCGCCGCCAGCCCCGCCGCATCCAGCCGCGTCACCGCCTGCTGCGCCTGCACCGTCGCCCGCCGAATCGCCGCCTTCTCCGGCGTCATCGCCGCCCCTCCAGCACATCGGCCAACTGGTCCGTCATCTCGTAGGCATCGCGCGCCTCATGCACCATCGGCGCAAAGTTCTCGCACACCTCGAGCGCCCGCCCGCCCTTCGCCATGCAGTACAAACGCAGTACAGTCCGCCCCCCGGCCTCCTCCGCCTGCCCCTCGCTGAACCGGCACTCCCGGCAGTGCATCACGCATCCTCCCAGAAGTCGCCCAGCCCGCCGCCCTCGCCCAGCCGGTTCCCCACGCTCGTCGCGCTCTCGCCCTTCGGCGCGTTGCCCGGCGTCACCTTCACCTGCGGCGCACCTGGCACCGCCGGCACACCTGGCGCACCGGGCGCCCCCGGCCCGATCGAGCCCACCCCGCCCGGATACGGATTCCCCGCCTTCGCCTCATCTTCCAGCCGCTGCCGCACCGCCTGCGCGTTGAACCCCATCTCCTCGAAGATCATCCCCTTCGGCAGGCCAAGGGCAGACCACTTCAGCATCCTGTCCGTCGTCTGGTTCGGCGTCTCCGTCCGGCGCTCCGCAAACTCGATCAGGTAATCGCTCGGATCCGGCGCCATCCCCTTCAGCAGCAAATGCAGCCGGAAACCCTGCGCATACGCAAAGCTCTGCGTGTCCTGCAGCACGTCCACCTCCTCGTAGTAATCGCGCTTCAGGTCTTCCAGGATGTCCCGCGCCATCCCGTCCGTATAACCCATCATCCCCTTCGGCAACGGCGTCCCCGCGAAGAACGTATCCAGCAGATGCACCACATCCCCGATCTCGCCCAGGCTCGCATCACCCTGCACCGGCTGCACTCCGCCCTTGCGGTTCATGTAGAAGTCCGTGGTGATCTCGTGCTGGTCCTTCTCCACCCGATCACGGTAGTCGTTCAGCTCGTCGGCCGACGCCCCCTCCAGCACGTGCGCCATGCGGAACGGAGCCCGCGTGCGCCGGCGAATCACCAGATCCTCCTCCGTCATCCGCAGCTTGCGCCACACCTCGCGCGACGCATCCAGAAACGGCCGGCCCATGCTCCCCATGTCGTCGAAGTTGTCCGGATCGAACCGCGCCACGAACAACTGCCACAGCGCAAACCGCGCCAGCACCGTGCCGCTGAACACATCTAGTTGCCGGTACGCCTCCCGCACATCGATCCACTGCCCGTTCTCATTCACATACGGCAGCAGCGTCTCGCTCGGCATCCGCACCCCGGCCGCCACCTGCAGCGCCTCGTCCAGCACCCACTGCAGCGCCAGATTCCCCTCCATCACCAGCCCGCGCGCATCGCTCTTCAGCTTCTCCACCCGGTCGAGCTGCAGCCGGCGCACGAACGCCTCCCACTCCCGCCGCAGCGTCCGGCTCTCCGTCGGCTGCACCATCACCAGCCCGCCCTTCACCACATCGCGCGCAATGCGGCTATGGATGCGCCGCACCCGCCCGTCCAGGTGATCCATCTCGCGCACGTCCAGCACCGCCGCGCGCACCGCCGGGTCCACCCACATTTGGCGGTACAGGTACGCCAGGCTCGCCTCCGGCGTCGCCCGCCGCCCGATCTCGCGCGGCAGCCCCCCCTCGTTCGGCAGCCGCTCGGTCGGCTTCTCCGCAACCGGCGTCGTCCGCCGCCACGCCTTCAAACTATCGATCAGTCCCATCGCCGCCTGCCCCCAAGTCATCCGCCTCGGCCGCCGCCTTCGCCGCCCCCGCGCTATCGAACCACCGCATCACATACAACCGCAGCCCGCACCACCACCGCACCCGCTCGTCGTGCGTCAGGCAATACCGCGACGCCCCATCCTCCGTCACCCGCGTGATCACCCACGGCCCGCAGCGCAGCGCGTGCTGCCCCTGCCGGCTCCACATCACGCCGACAGCCCCGCCGGGCTCCCCTGCCCCAGCAGCGCCTCGCGGCTCTGCGTCCTGTGCCCGATCACCGTCGGCACGTCATCCATGCCGCGCGTCACCAGCGCCCACACCCCCGCGCACGCCGCGTCGAACAAGTCATCCCCCACCTTCGGGTCCGCCTGCGCAAAGCTGCTGTACGCCGCCTTCGTCGGCAGCGCCTTGATGTTCCCGAGCTGGCGCACCAGCGCGTGAAAGGTCGCGTCCAGCTCGTCGCGCCCGTCCTCATCGAAGATCGGAATCGCCGCCTGCCCGTTGTGGAACGCCGCCCGCAGCATGCTCGCCATGCTGTGTTTCACCTGCCCCTCGAAGCGGATCGGCGCAAACGGCCACGCCCCCCACGTGCTCGCCGTGCTCTGCCCATCGCCCACCGTGCGCCGGTCGATCGTCGTCAGCCCGCCCGCATACAGCCGGTCGTTCAGCGTCGTCAGCATCCCCAGCCCGTAAGCGTCGCCCATCGCATAGTCCGGCCGGAAGTAGTCCCACGCCCCGAACAGATCGCGCTCCACAACCCGGTCATCCGTCCCCGCCGGCCACGTCCGCACAAACGGAAACGTCACGAAGTTGCCCACCTGCTCGCACACCACCAGCGCGCTCTTGGACGCCGCCGGGTTCTCGCCGTGGCCCGAATGGTCGTACCCAAACGACACCAGCCCGCGCCGCTTGTACCGCACCCCCGGCAGCGGCCCGGCCGGCACCAGCCCCGCCTGCAGCCCCACCGCCATCGCCCTGCGCACGTACTTCTCCCAGATCCAGTTCTGCGCCTGGATGTTCCGGCACAGAAACTGCCGTATCCACTCGCCCTCGCTGTTCTGCGCGCGCATCTCCATCGCCCACTGCTCGCCCACCGTGCCCAGCTCCATCCCCAGGTACACGTCGACGATCGGCACCGTGTGATACGCCCCCGACTTCGCCAGGCTCGCCAGCACATCCGCGCCCTTGAACACCCCCGTCACCCGCACCTGCGGCTTCAACTCGTGGTCGATCCCCGGCCGCCGCGTCGAGCCCAGCATCGGCAGGAATCGCGAGGTCAGCCGGTCGTGCGGCATGTCGTCGGTCTCCTCCAGGCTCGCGATCGTCAGCGAATCGCCGTCGATCTGCCCCATGATCCCGTAAGCGCTCGCCCCGCTCCCGTTGCTCAAGGTGTAGCCGCTGTCCTTCATCTGCCGGCGCCCGTTCTTCGTCGCGATGTACGCCTGCAGGATCTCGCTGCGCCGGATCGCGTCGAGGTGGTAGCCCAGGTTAGTCAGGCTCTGCTGCATCCGCGGCGCCACGATGCCTTCGTCCTCCATCGCATGCGTCGCCAGCCACTTCAGGCAGTACAACTCCTTCACGAACGTCTTCCCCGTCCGCCGGCACGAGTAGTCGATCGTGTTGCGGTGCGCGTCCATCTCGATGCACTTCAGCACCTGCACCGGGTCGAGCGTCACCCCATGCACGTGCTGGTGCCACAGCGCGTGGTCGTGCGCATAACGCTGGATCTCCACCTCCGCGCGGCTGGCCACGCGAAGGCGCGCAGAGGCGGAGACCCGAGCTGTCATGCCACGCTCGACCCTTCAACGCCTCGAGTAATGCGGTCAGCTGTCCGCTTCTCGAGCCACATCAATGCCTCCTGCATCTTCGTGATAGCCAGCGAGTTCTCACGGCAAGGAAACTTCCCGTTCAGAAACTGCAGCCGGTGAATCAGCACTGCCAGCAGCGCCTCGTTGGTCGCGCCGTTGACACCCGCGTCCTTGACCGGCCCGAGTTGGAAGCAGACCTCCTGCACCTTGCATCCGGACAGCAGCTGATACACGTGGCCCTCAACATCTAGCCCGTCGTGCAACCTCGAAATCGCGTTTACCGCAACACCGTTGTGATCCGTGTAAATCCGCATGATCAATCCTCTGAAAGTTTCGCCCCAACAAAAGCCAGCGCCAGAATCCCCTCGGCGCCATTCGCCTGCACCAGCCCTTCGAGCTGCTGCACGCACTCTTCGAACTTCTTCTGCTGCTCCGGCGACAGGTCATAGACCAGCGCCTTTATTTCCGTCGTCACCTTGCTCATCGCCTCAATCCCTCACGAACTTGTAAGACCCCATGAAACACAGCATCAGCAGCGCCCACAGGCAGTGCCACGACCCCGACAGCCGGTACAGCGACACGACCGTCCAGGCGCACGCCACGATCAGCGTGCAGTTCTTCAGCATCGCGAAGAACCCGAGCAGCACTTCCGGCGCGTACTTATCCACCGCAGAACGACTCCTCGATCGCGTCGATCTGCAGGAAGACCCGTTCACGCACCCCGTCTTCCGTCAGCGCGCCGAACACCTCGTCGGCCTTCTCGTATGCACCGTCCAAGTCCTCATCGCCGCCGTTCTTGTAGCGCTTGAACCCGATCGCCATCGAACACACCCCAAGGCCTGGCAAGGAAGTCCTGAAAAAGAACCGGATCTCCGGGTAGCCTTCATCGTTCGCCTGGCGGATCGCCACGATCTGCCCGCGCTCGGTCTCATACAGCTTCGCGAAGTGCTTCATCACTCCTCCCCCATCTGCTGCTGATACTCCACCAGCACCGGATCCGCCGCCGCCCGCGCCTTCCCGCGCTCCAGCAGCCCCTTCAAACTCTCCAGCGCCTTCGCCTGCTTCTGCGCAAAGTCCTCCAGCGCCATCGCCCCCTCACCCGGCTTCAACCGGCCCGGCAGCGGCGTCTCTTCCTCGAAGCTGCGCCCCGTCATCCCCAGATCCGCCAGCGAAATCCCCGTCCGGCTGATCAACTCCCCCAGCGGCCGGAACAGCGGATGCGCCTGCACATCGCGCACCGTCTGCGGCCGGCCCTGCTCATCGATGTACTGCACCACCAGGCAGTTGCCCTCCCGGTCGTAATACGTCTTCGGCTGGTTGATCGTCACCCCGTCCGCGATGATCGTCTGCAGAATCTGCTGGATCGTCAGCATCAGCGCCGCGTGGAAGTCCGCGTAGATCCCCATCAGGTGCTTCGGATTCTTCTGCTCGAACGCCGCGTGGTGCAGCATGAAGTGCTGCGCCTGCTTCACGCACGCCGGCTGCTCCCGGCACCAATCCCGATCCACCTCGCACGCCTTGCAGAACGCGTACCCGTCCGGCTTCGGCGGAAAGTACGTCGCCACCTTCGCCGTCAACCCGTGCTTCATCCCGTTGAACCGCGTGCGCAGCGCCTCCTCCGGCGTCGGATGCCCCTCCAGGTTCTTCGCCGTCGCCGCAATCCCTTCCGCCGTGCGCGGCCCCGTCGAGCTCCGCCACGCCCGCAGCAGCCCGCGCTCGAACCCCGCCTGCTCGCACTCCGCCCCGCACTCTGCGCACGTCGCAAAGTACCGCCACGGATGCAACCCATCCTCGGGCCAATCCTCCACCCGCGCCGGCGCCGCCTTCCAGTTCCTGCGGCAGCCCACGCACCGAAACGTCACCTCGGCCAGCGGCTGGTAAGTGTCTTTCTTCGCCATGCGCAGACTTTGGCCGTATGGCAGGCGCAAAAAAAGGGAGCGCCGCAGCGCCCCCTTCCTCTTTACCGATCCGGCAAAGCTCACCCCGCCGGCATCACGCCCGGCTCACCCTCCGCCAGCCCCAGCGCCGCGCGCACCCGCCCCGGATGCGTGCTCTCGATCCACGCCCCCTGCCCATCGCGCAGCGCGCGAAACTCCGCCCCCGACAACACCACCGACGAATGCCGCCACAGCACCACCCCCGCCCGGCTCGCCTGGTTCGGATGCCGGTTCGTCCAGTTCAACGCCCGCGGCGCCTCCCCCGGCACCTGCAACACCGTCTTCACGGCACCGCCTGCCCGCAGCACGGACACCGCCCGAACCGATACCGCCCCTTCGCCCGGCTCACCGTCGACGGGCTCAAGCCCACCGCCCGCGCCGCACCGTTGATCGACTGCCCATCCACATACACCCGCCGCAGCGCCTCCCGCTGCTTCGCCAGCGTCAGCCCCACCCGGTCCGCCCACGCCGTGAAGGCCGCAGCGCTCACCCGCTCGGCACCCTCTCCGGGTGCATCGCCCGATCCAGCTCCGCCGCTCTTGCCCGAAGCGCCCGCAGCGTCAGCGTCAACGCCCGCTTCTCCTGCGCCGTCTCCGGGAAAGGGCGCGTCTCCAAGCGCCCCGCCAGCTCCGCCAGCTCGCGCACCAACCGCCGGTGCTTCTGCCTCAAGTTGTGATCGCTCATCAATGGACACCGCCCGCCCCCGGATTCGCCTGCAACACCGAAACATCCTCCGCCTCGACCTCGGCCAGAAGCTCCTCCTGCACCGCATCGGCCGCGCCGCCGGCCGCCCGGTGCGCCCGATACCACGCCACGATCAGCGCCGAAACGTTGTCTTCAGGCCCGCGCTTGAACACCTCCACGTCAACGCCCGACGCCGCGCAGATCGCCTCGATCGGCGCCCAATCGAACTCCACCTCCCCCGTCGTCGGGTCGCGCGTCAGCTTCAACGCCTCGAACGCCAACCCCTCCGGAATCGCCAACCGCATCAAACTCCGTTCCATCTCTCTCGTCCTGAAAAAGGCGCCCCGCGGGGCGCCCGGTGGATCTTCGGCGGTCACGCTTCGAACCGCGCACCGTTCGTGAACTCCTGATAGTTGCGCCCTACGGCGCTGTCGAATCCGCCTGCCTTGGGGACGAGCTCAGTTCCTTTCGGCCAGATATTTCCGGCCACGTCGACCGCCGGCTCCGTGAAAATCACGGCTCGGTCCCCAGGAAACGCGTTCCTCGTCTTCACCTTCGGGATGCATTTCATTTCACCAACTCCTTCGGATAAGGGCCGGACACGTGGCCGTCCTCGTGCTCGGCAAACACCAGGTGTCCCGGGCGGACCGCGCGGTTTGCCGTCTCGGCCTCCCGAAGGGCCGCCGAGAGCGTCTTGTGCTCGCTCCACGACGTGTAGCCGGGCACTCGCACTACATATTTCACGATCGGGTTCATCTCTCTCTCCTGTTGCGCCGGGCACAGGCCCGGCCATGACGATCACTCCGGCGCGTTGTCGCGGGCCTACTCCTCCACCGCCCACGAAAACGACTCCCACAGCGCCTGGCGAGCATGCCACAGCGCCTCGAACAGCCCGGCCGGCTCCTCAGTCTCGCCGCCATCGCTCACGAAAACGGATAGCTCGCGGCTACACCCGCTCGCGTGCACCTCCAGGTCGATATCGATGTCTGCGCGGGCGCCCGGGAACCGCTCCTCGATCTCGGTCTTGTACAGCTTGCGCAGCTCTTCTGCATACGCCCGCGCTGACGCGGGCACGTCATACCCGTCGTCGTCGGCAAACAGATTGCCGCCGAGCACCTGATCAGACACATGCACCGTTTTCATCTCGATCTCCACATCGCCCGATCGGCCGGCGAGCACCGCCGGGGCACGCCCCCGACACCTGCATCATAACGCGCTGCATTTTTTTTGCAATATCTATTGCGTTATTTTTGCAATCGCCTAGTATTGAGTCGTGGCCATCGCCACACGGGCTCGCCGCCGGAAACCTGGCGATCAGGAGGGCACTATGTCTGCCTACATCTGCACCGATTTTCACGTCGCCACCATCGCCACCGCCTACGCGCGCATGGTCGGCACCCCCGAAAAAACGCAGGCTATCGCCGACACCCTGCTGGCGACCAACATCGCCTCGGTCAACTACCTCTACAACGAGGCCAACACCACGCACCGCTGCGACATCACCGCGCACGATGCCGACAGCCGCACCCCGGCCGAACTGATCGCCGCCGTCGACTGCTGGATGTACCAGAGCTGCGAGCGCCCGGACTGGCACGCGGACCCCGCGCGCGCGCTTGGCGAGGCCATCAAGGCCCAGTTTGCAGCGGCCAGCGCGATCACCGGAAAAGGCACGCGCCGCGCGGACAACGTGTGGTCGATCAATGCGCCCGCGCCTGCGCCCACCCCCGAACCGCCCGCCGTGCCGATGGCCGAACAGGTCGCACGCCTGCGCACCGAACACCCGCAGCTCGTCAGCCCCGAGACCGTCAAGGGCGGCAGCCTGATCGCCGCCGCGAAGAACCTGCGCGCGCAGCTCCGCGCCCGCTGGCCTGGCGTCAAGTTCAGCGTGCGCACCGATCGCTACGCCGGCGGCAGCTCCCTCGACGTGCGCTGGACGGACGGCCCCACCGTCGACCAGGTCGACGCCATCGCCAAGCGCTACAGAGCCGGATCGTTTGACGGCATGACCGACTGTTACGAGTTCAGCCGCAACGCATGGAACGAGGCATTCGGCGCGGCAATGTACGTGTTCACCCAGCGCGACTACAGCCCGGCCGCGCTCGAATGGGCAAAGGCCCAGTTCGGCGACGACGACCGCGGCCGCTACCACGGCCCCGCCCACCTCGCCGCCCTGCGCGATCTCTCGATCAAGCGCATCAAAGGGGCATGACATGCTCCGCTTCTACACCCGCCACCGCGAACTGATCGAAGCCGCCGCCGGCACCCTCGCCGGCGCCCTCACCCTGGCCTGCGCCCTGCTGATCGGCGGCGCCTATTTCTAACCGCAAGGGGGCCAAGCGCCCCCGGGAGCACAACATGAAAACACTCGCCGTGCGCCAGCCTTGGGCCACCTACATCGCCGAACACACCAAAACGGTCGAAATCCGAACCTGGCGCACCGCCTACCGCGGCCCGCTCTTGGTCGTCGCCAGCGGGCGCCCCCACCAGCACGCCGACGAGGCCGGGCACATCTGGACGCTCCCCGCGCAAGTGCAGGTCTGCATCGTGGATCTGGTGGACGTGCTCCCCATGACCCGCGCCGACGAAGAGCACGCCCATGTCGCATGGGCGCCCGGCCTCTTCGCCTGGCGCCTGGCCAACCCGCGCCACGTGCGCCCCATCGCCCACCGCGGGCAGCTCAGCCTCTACACCACGCCCGACGACACAATCGAGCTCCTCGAGCCCGACGCCCACTACCTGGACCACCTGGAACAAACATGAAATCAATATGGATTGTCGCCGCCAACGTGGCCGAGTTTGGCCGCGTCTATTTGACCGAATATGCCGCGATCAACAGAACTGAAGCGCTACAAAAAATCCTCGCCCGAGCGCGATCTGAAGGGTTTGCGGGCTCCGCTCAACAGAGGATTGATGAACTCGGATGGGAAGTCGTACAGGTTCGGATCGAAGAGATTCCCGACGCCTGACCACCGCCGAAGGCAGCCCCCAGCCCGGCCCGCCGGGCTTTTTCTCGCCTACTCCCCGATCACCCCCAGCACCGCGTCACCGCTGCACATCTGCTCATGCACCGGCACCCCCAGCCGCTGCTTGATCGTCTTCATCTCCTCTTCATCCCGGCACACCACCACGAAGTAGAACTCCGCCGTGTTCTTCTCCTGCATCTTCTCCACCCCCTCCGCCCGCGCCGCCTTCACCGCGTCGAGCTTCTCCTTCGTCTCGCTCACCTCCGGGTCATCCTCGAACAGGTGCGAGAACCGCGCGTCGCCGTCGAACATCATGTCGACGTCGAGCTGATCGAACCCCATCGCCTCGAACCCCACCCCCATCTCCAGGTTCAGATCGGCCAGCAGATCAAGGTCGAACACCCCCTCCGCGCTCGGGTTGTTCAGGAACACCAGCATCTCCAGCTCCTGCGCGTCCGTCAGGTCGCACAGGCTCACGTCGAGCCGGTAATCGGTCTCCGGCTTGCGCGCGTCGTACTTCTGCAGCGCGTCGAGTTGCGCCAGCCGCTGATGCCCGCCCACCAGCCGGCACGTGCGCCGATTCACGATCACCGGCTGAATCAGCCCGATCTCCTTCATCTTCCCCTTCAGCCGCTTCGCCGCCTTCGGCGTGATCATCCGCGGGTTGCGCGGATGCGGCAGGATCGCGCTGCGCAGCATCTCCCCCACCTCGAAGCGCTGGAACTTCGTCTTTCCCACCTCAGAAGTCATCACCGCCGCCCCCCTCTCGCTCCAACTCGAACTTCTTCACCGCCGCCCCCACGAACGGAAACCACCGCTCGATCTTCCGGTAATCCGCCGGGTAGTGCAGCCGCGTCAGGAACATCTCCTCCGGCTCCAGGCTGCGGAACGAATGCCCCAGGTACTTGCTCTCCGGGCTCACCTTCAGCCGCCGCTGCGCGATGTACCGCAGCACGTCTTCCTTGCGCCAGTACATCAGCGGGTAGAACCGCCCGCGCTTCACATCCACGCTGCCCGCGCGCTTCATCATCGCCCGTCGCCAGATGCTGTCCGCAATCCGCTCGCCCGCCGCAATCCACCACCCGCCCGTCTGCACCCGGGCGTAGTGGTACAGGTCATTGAACCCGATCGCCGGCACGCTCCAGTCCTCATGCCGGAACAGCCCCAGCCGCAGCCACTCCGCCAGCTCCGGATGCGGCAGCCGCAGAATCTCGATCCCGTAGCGGTCCTCGTACCATTTCAGCGTCGCCTCCTGAAAGCTCAGCCCCGGCACCTGGTACATGAAGAACGCATGCACCCGCTTGAAGTAGCGCATGCACAGGTCCAGCACCACCACCGAATCCTTCCCGCCCGAGAACGACACCACCACCTCGTCGCTGTACCGGCTCGCCAGCTTCACCGGCTCAAACAAAAGCCGCCCCGTGGGCGGCTTCGGCTTGCGCTTCTTCGGGGCCGAGCGGTGCTTCTGCTCAGCCACCCGTCCCGCCCGCCGTGCGACGACGTGCCGCGTTCGCAATGCTGCGCCGGCTCGTCACCTGCCCGGCCTGCGCAAACTCACGCTCCATCTGCATCCGGCGCACGGCGTTGTTCACCGGCGCCAGCCCACCGCCCGCAGTCGGGCGAAAACGCGCACGCGGTGCGCGGCTTCCATTTCCTCGCGTTGCCATTTGGATCACCTCCTTCAGTTAGACCACACCACCTAGCCCTGCACCGCGTCCTTGATCCGCTTCTGCAGCACCACCTTCGCCACCGCGTGGATCGTCCCGTCCGGGTAAATCAGCCGCAGCCCCTTCGCCCGGTTGAACGTCTGCACCGCCGGCCCCTGCTGCAGCCCGGCCAGCGCAGCCAGCGCCTCCAGATTCACCCGCAGACCGCTCCACACGCCGTCCCAGCTTCCCGCGTCGCCCGGCGCAAAACAAGGGATGTCGCTATCCCCCACCCCCACCATCGGCCACGCCGCCAGCACCTTCTGCAGCGCCCTGTCCTCCACCACCAGCGCCGCCGTCTCCTTCACCTCCTGGCTGCGCCAGTGCTCGATCAGCTCCTGCCGGTCCATTCCCCATCCTCCCCACCAGATACAGCCGCGCACGCGCCTCGCCCAGGCGCTGCACCGCCTTGCCCCGCAACCGCAAGTGCGACACCTGCAGCCGCAGGATCGGCGTCCGCACCCGCGGCCCCCGCGACAAGCCCTCCGCAAGGCCGGCCACATACCACCCCCACCACAAGGCCGGCCACCACCACCGCTCGAACGCCCAACGCATTGCGCCCTCCCTCACACCAGGCCTGCGTGCACCTTCCCGTTCGCGATCGTCAGCACCTGCCGCCGCGGCACCTCGCCGATGCGCGCCATCCCCAGATGCACCCACTCCCGGCGCCCGAAGCGCTCCAGAATCAACTGGTCGAACACCACGAAGCCCATGCCCGCCACCCGCGCAGCCACCTCCGCCGGCGGCCCGAACAACGGCACCACCAGATCCACCGCACGCCCATCCAGGTGCGCGCTCGTCCGGCTCCCCCCCACCGCGCGGTTCAGCGCCGGGCTCCGATACCCACTCGTCACCACCACCGGCCGCCCGCCCAACTCCGCGCGGATCATCTCCAGCACCATCGCCAGCCGCGCCAGGTAGATCACCGCCTGCTCGTCCGGCCGGTTCTCGATCCCGCTCGACCGCGCCGTATCGCTCGCCACCAGCTCGCGCAGCGTGAAATTTTCCGAAAGCCGCGTCATTGCCCACGCCCCCCACGCCGGAACACCGCCGGCAGTCGCTCGCCGCCCCAGCGCCGATCCACGCACACCCCCACCGCCACTGCAGCCATCACCAGCGCCGTGCGCCAGTCCGCCACCAGCGACCCCTCAAGCGCCGCCGCGATCGTCGTCGCCGCCGCCCCGCCCAGCGCCGCCCACGCCGCCGCATAAGGCCACCGCGTGCACCGGCTCATCCGGGTGAACGCCTCCACCGCCTTCCACACCAGCAACAACGCCGCCAGCACCTCGACCAGGATCACCGCATGCATCATCGCGCGCCCCTCCCCACCCGCCGCTCCAGCACCGGCAGGCCCAGCCGCAGCCCGCCCCATCCGATCGCCCACGCCAGCGGATAGCGCAGCGCCTCCATCCCGGCCAACGCCGCCGGCAACATCCCCGTCACCGCCTGCGCCGCCACCGGCGTCGCCCACGCCCCGATCAGCGTCCCCACCACCACCTGCACCACTCGCCACACCACCCCGCCGCCCGGCTCCAGCGCCTTCAGGCTCCAGATCGCCCCCACGAAGGCCGGAAACACCAGGTCCGCCTGCAACCCCGTCGCCACCCCCGCGAGCATGATCCCCCCGGCCACCCCGGCCGCGGTCGTACTCGGCTCGCTCATCACCCACCCCGCATCCACGCCTCGCGGCCCACCCCCACCGCACGCCGTCACCATCCCCCTATGCCGGGCGCAAAAAAAGGGAGCGCCGCAGCACTCCCCTCGACCACCGCCCGCCCGCTACACGCTCAACCCGCCGCGGCCCACGCCGCAGCCCACGCGGCCAGCACATCAAAGCCCGGCAGGTCCTCGTCCGCCACCAGCCCAATCTGCTCCCACACCACCCGCTCCACGGCAAACGTCTTGCGCACATGCGCAGCCACAGCCCCGGCCACCACCGCGATATCAGCCGCCTCCACCGTCATCCACCCCAGCTTCAGCTTCCACTCCACGTCCGGGATCAACCCCGACGTGATCGACACGAACGCCCCGGTCAGCAGCGCCTGGCTCTCGCGGTCGGTCAGCACCTCCTCTGCGCCCAGCGTCACTCCGCCGGTCTCCACCACATACCGGTGCGCCGCCAGCGCCGCCCGCTTGCTCGCGCGCAGCACCGCCGCCGCCGACACATCCACCACCGCCGCATCGGCCACAGCCCATGCATCCAGCGCCGGCTGATACGGCTCAAGGCTGGCGATGTACTCCACCTGCCCGTTCGCCATCTCCACCGCCCCAGCGCCGTTCTCCCACTGCACCGCCTTCACCCCCCCCTCCATGAAGGAAAGATTCAGCCCCTTGTGTCCCACCCCATCCACCGCCACGAATCCATCGCGGCGCACGATTGTTACTTGCATGCCTGCCCCCCTTACGCCGTCCGCTGCCAGAAATACACCGTCAGGTACGGCATCCGGTTCTCGTGTGCCGCACCGCCCCCCTCGTTGCTCACCGGGTGCGTGTGGGTTTGCGAAGGATTGCTGGTCGTGAAGCTGTGCGAGTGGTCCCCCGCCCAACCCGAATTGCCATAATCGTTGTATCGCATCGGCCCGTTTCCGTCGATCGATGCGGTGGCAACGCTACCCGACGTGCCACCCGTAAAGCGCTCGTAGGTGTGCTGATGGTTCCCGGAACCGCTGGTCGTCCCGGTATGCACGTGATCCGTGCTGGTGACCCCGGTCGCCCCACCGTGGTTGTGCGCAGGCATCTCGCTCGTCGTCAGCGTCACCCGCGCCGCGCCGCCCGTCGCCCCCGCCGCATAGGTGTCCGACCCCAGCGTGCCCTCCCCGATCAGCGTCCGACCCTGCCCGATCCGCGCCCAAGTCCCCCCGAGGAACGTCCCCGGGTTCGTATTCGTCGCCGTGATGTACACCGCCCCCACCGGAAACGCGGCAGCAATCGCCGCCGCCGCCGCGCTCGCGCTGTTGCTCGCGTTCGTCGCGCTCGTCGCCGCGTTGCTCGCGCTCGTCGCCGCGTTGCTCGCGCTCGTCGCAGCCGCGCTCGCGCTCGAGGCCGCCGCAGTCGCGCGTCCTACCGTGTAGGCCGCCACCGCCACCGTCTGCGCCAGGCACGGCACGAACCGCGTGCGATGCCCCCCCGCGTCCAAACCGGTCGACGGGCTGCCGTCATCCGTCACCGTGCTGCCATCGCCACCCACCGAAGCCGAAAACGTCACCGATGCCATTACAAGAGCTCCTTGATCTCCACCGCCTTGCGGTGCGTGTCCAGATACGGATGCTCGATCGCGCTCAAGCGCCGCAGCCGCCCCAGAAAACTCGTTCGCAGCATGTTCCGCCGATCATCTCGATCCAGCACGAACAGCACCTCCCCGCTCACATCCATCCGCCGATCCAGCTCCATCGCCCGCGCCATCGCCTCGTCAGCGCTCAGCCAATCCAGCGACCCCCGCCACACCCGAAACGCCGACCGCCGATCGAAATACTCCGCCCCGCTGCGCGCCTCCTCCACCTCGGTGCGGCTCTCGTAGCCCACCGCCGCGCCATAGCTCGCGTTGTGCTCCGGCTCCCAGCACTCCCCGATGAACACGCGGCCCACCTCCACATACCCTGCCGCGTTCGCCGTATCGTCCATCTGCACCTGCCACCACTGCGCCATCACCGCGTTCTGCAGCGCATGCACCCAGGTCGCCCGATAGCCCTCGATCTCCTCCGGCAAGAACCCCCCCGCCCAGAACCGCTCGTCCGCCCACTCGAAGTTCGCCACGTTCCACGCGCCCAGGCCGTAGTCCCACGCCGGCAGCCAACCCGAGTCGTACAGCGTCGCCCCCGGCGATCCCGCCGGATCCCCCGCTGTCGCCACCACCCGCACCTTCGCCGGCGAGCTCAGCGTGTGATTCGCCAGCGCAAGCCCACGGATCGGCCGCAGCCGCCCCAGGTTGATCGTGAACTTCGTGCTCGAGGTCGCATCGTCCGTGCTCCGCGCCCGAATCCCCAGCACCCGGTTCTTCACGTTCGCCAGCGGCATCGCCGCCTGCCAGCTCCCGCCCGCCACCGTCGCCTCGTCGATCCGGTTCGGCCACCCGATCAGCAGGTTCGCCATGTCAGCGCCTCCATCCTCATCAACCCCACAGCGTCATCTCCACCGCATCGCGCTCGAAGTCCTGCCGCAGCCCCGTCACCACGAACAGCCGCCCGGCGCTCAGCCCATATCGCCCCCACGTCAGCCGCACCACCTGCCCCAGGTCGATCTCCTCCACCTCCTCCGCCGACAAGCGCGCGCGCACCTTGAAGGTATCCCGCCGCACCTTGTACAGCGCAAGAAGCCGCGCAGCCTCCGCCTCCGCGTTTGCCTGCGTCGTCAGCAGCGTCTCGCGGCGCAGCTCGCCGGCCAGCTTGTAGCGGTTCTTCACCGTCGCATCCTCGGCCGTCGCCGTGCGCGCGGACTCCGCCAGCCACGCCCGCCGCGCCGCCGTCACGCTCCCCGCAACATCATCGGTCTGCACCGTCTCGTTGCGCCCCCAGCCCAGCACCACGCGCCACGCAGGCAGCGCATCCTGCGCGATCCGCTCCAGCCCCGTGATCGAAATCTCCGTCAGATCGGTCGCAGGCGTGCCGCTCGGCGCCACCAGCCGCCCCAACCGCAACACCCCAAGCCGGTCGAATCCGTACCACGCCCCCACCGACAACGCCACCCGATCCATGACCGCCAGCGCCGTCTCGTCGCCCTGCACCACCGCCCCCAGCTCGTACGCCGCCGCCGCATCCAGCGCCGCCACATCGGCCGCGCTCACCTCGCCCGCCGTCAGCCCCATCTGCTGCGCGATGCGGCTCAGCAGCGCCCCCGCGCGCCGCGCCGCCGAGCTCGCCCCCTCGCTCGCGTCCACCGTCACCTGCCCGCTCGGCAAGCTCCCCAGGCGCACCAGCCCCCCCGCCAACCACACCCGGTACTGCCCCGCGGCCGGCGCATTGCTCTGCAGGTCGCTCTCGCTGCTGTACGCCGCCCCCGCCGTCAGCGCCGCGCCCCGGTCATACACTGCATCCACCGCAGCCAGCGCCCCGTCGCTCACCTGGTAGATCAGCCGAGCCGTATTCACCAGCACCGGCGCGACGTTCTTCACCGCCCCGTACACCCGCGGCTTCGGCTGCCCCTTGATGTCGTCTGCCGTCCCGTCCGTGCCCGCCGGAAGCGCGTTCGTGCCGCCATAACGCGCCGTTTGCAACGGCCGCTCCAACTCCGCCAGCCGATCCCGCAGCCGCAGCCGCAGCGTCATCCCCGCAAACTCCGGCTGCTCCGCCATCGCCCGCAGCTTCACCGCGTACGCCGCCGGATACACCCCCATCGGCGGCCCGCTCCGGATCGTCACCGCCTGCCCGTCGAAGCCATACTCCAGCAACCCGTCGAGGTGCCCATCCGTCGCCAACGTCAGCTCGCCATACCCGGTCCGGCTCGCCCCCACCGACACCGCACGCTCGATGTACCCCACCTGCTTCACGCACGGGTCGTACACCACATTCGCCGGGCTATCCGCCGGCCCCGTCGCATAACCCATGCTCGCCGTGGTCCACCGCTGCGTCGCCAGCGTCCCGGCCGCATCCACCGCGGCCACGGCCTCTACCAGATAGATCCGCTCGTCGATCACGCCGCCCTCCACTCACCCGGGCGCCGATCCGCCGCCAGGCGTGCCGCGCGCGCCTGCTCCTCGCTGCTGCGCTCCAGGTTCGCCAGGCGCCGATCGATGCTCGACAAGCCCGTCGACAGCACCCGCACCACCGCCTGCAACTCGCGCACCGCCTCCGCCCCGCCACCCATCGCCGTGCGCGTCTCCTGCGCACTCCAGTAGCGCGCCGCCCCCGTCGCCTCAAGCTCCGGCCCGCGCTCGCCAACGATCCGCAACCCCCCCCCGAAGAAGCCGCCGTTCGCAAAGCCCTCGATCTTCCGGCCCGTCAGCGCCACCCCCGCATCCACCGCCGACAGCACCCGGTCGCGGTCCGAGAAATACGCCCCCGTGCGCGCGTTGTACGCCTCGCTCGCCGCCAGCAGCGCACGCCCCGCCTCCGCCAGCTGCGCCAGCGCATCCTGGTTGCCCAGCCCAGCCAGCCTCGACGTTTCCATCCACGACTGCTCCGCAGCCGCATACGCCGCCTCCGGGCTCAGCCCGGCCAACGCCCCCGCCGTCAGCTCCACCCGGAAAGCCGAAAGATCATCGCGCAGCGCCTCCCAGGCCCGCCGCGCCTCCTCAGCCGCCCGCCGCGCAGCCTCCGCCGCGGCCTCCTGCTCGCGCTGCACCGCGTCCCACACCCCCTTCGCGTTCAGCAACGCCACCGCCTGATTCCGGCCGGCCTCCGTCGTCAAGTCCTGCGCCTTCACCAGCGCCTCATACGCCGCCACCGTCTGCGGAATCGCCACCCCAATCGCATCGAACGCCGCCGTCAACTGCTCCTCCGGCGTGTCGAACGCCGCCGAAATCGCCGCCCGGATGCTCTCCTCCACCGCCACCATCCGCGCATACGCCGCAGCCAGTGTCTCGCCCGCCTGCTGCATCGTGTTCGCGCGCTCGATCTCGGCCTTGCTGATGCCCTCGGTCAGCAGCGCCAGCACGTCGATCTGCTCCTGCGCATCGCGCGCCGCGCCCTGCGCGTCCGTGCGCATCTGCCGCCAGGCGTCGATCGTCGCCTTCGGCAGCGTGCCTTCGTCGACCAGGTCATTCAGCGCCCGCTTGATCGCGTCCTCGCCCAGGTTGCCGAAGTTGTAGCCATACCCGCCATTGCCCAGCGGCGCCGTAGGCGACTTGAACCCGCCCGCCAGCGCCACCCGGAAGCCGTCCCGCTGCCCCGTCATCACCGTCACGCTCTTCGCAATGCCCGCCGCCTCGGCGAACACCCCCAGCGCCTGCGCAAGCTGCGCCGTCGCATCGCGCGTTTCTTGCCCCGGGTCTTTTTTCCCGGTCATCGAGCCGATGCTGCCCACCGTGTCCGTGCGCGGGTCATACGTCGCCCAAGCGCTCTTGTCGCTCGGCCTCTTGTTCCCCAGCAGCGAGCCCAGCGCGCCACCGATCAGCGAGCCCACCCCCGCGCCCAAGGGGCCGCCCGCGATCATCCCCACCGTCGCGCCCATGCTGCCGCCCGCGCTCGAGTACCCCTTCCCGTCGAAGAGCAGCCCCGCGCCAATACCGCCCAGCAGCCCGGCGCCGCCCAGTGCCAGGTTGCTCATCCCCGCTGCGTTGCCCGCAAAGCCCGTCAGGTAGTTGCCCGCGGCCGTGCCCGCCAGCGCGTTCGTCTGCGCCAGATAGACGGCCGCGTTGCTGAACCCCATCCCGATGCTGTTGCTGCCGAGCATGCTCAAGGGGTTGATGCCGCCCAGCCCGCCCGACGACCCTCCGCCACCGCCCGCCCCCGGCTGCCCAAACCCCAGCGCCCCCGTCACCACCCCTGCCGCCGCCTGCGCAATCGGCTGGATGATCGGCCGCAGCACCAGCGCCTTGAAGGTCCGCTCCAGCACCTCGCCCGCATCCTCGCCGCCGCTCACGATCGCCTCGTAGATCGCCCCCTCGATCTCCTGCGCCGTGCGCTCCCACTCCCGCGTCGCCGCCTGCGCCGCCTCCGCGTTCGCCCGCTTCGCCTCAAGCGTCCCCGCAGCCCCCGCAATCTCCCGGCGCAACGCCACCTCGCGCTCCAGCGCAGCCAGATAATCCGGCGCCACGCCCCCCGCGCGCGCCATCTCCAACCGCTCCTCCGCCCGCTGCAGCGTCACCGCCGCAATCTGCGCCTCGGTCATGCCGTAGAGGTCGATCTGCTCTTCCAGGCCGCGGGCTTGGTCCTCGAGCGCCTTCAGCGCAGCCTCGGCGGCCTGGCGGTCTTTCTCGATCAGGTTCTCGATGAAGCCATCCATCGCAGCCTGCTTGCGCAGCAGCTCGTCCGCGGCCTTCTTCGCCTCGCGCGCCGCAGCCGACGCTCCCGTAGTGGCGATGCGCAACCCCGACGCCGATCGCGTCACCCGCTCGAACGACTCGCGGATCGCCTTTTCGTCAGCGGCCACCTTCTTCGGGTCCAGCAGCGGGCTGTCGGGGTTGGCCTTGGCAATCGCCGCCAGCTTGGCACGGTAGTCCGTCAGCGCCGCCGACAGCTTCTCTTCCGTGCTCGCGTGCCGCTCGCGCAGCCGGATCAGCTCGCCCGTGGCCTGGATGCCTGCCGCCTCTACCTGCTGGCGCTCAGCGGCAGCGCGCGCGGCTTCGTGCTCGGCGTCACGCTGCGCGCGCAACTGCTCGACCAGCTTGCGCTGATCCTCCAGCTTCTTCTTCGATCCCCACCACTCGTACTCGGGCGACTGCGTTTCCATCCCGCGCAGCGCGGCCTCGGCCTCGCGTACCTGCTCGTCGATGGTCTTCATGCGGCCCGCGTCGGCCATCGCGTTCCACGCCTGCAGCGCGGTCTTTCGCAGCTCGTCCCACAGCCGCTCCAGCGTGCCCACGTCTTCAGCGGCCCGCTTCGTGCGCACCTGCAGGGCATCGGCGAGCGCGTTCTGCGCCATCTCCGCGGCAGCGTCCTTCTGCCCCTGCTCTTCCAGGGCGCGGATCTGGTCGAACACCGCTTGCGTCAGATAGTTGTACTGCTCGTTCAGCCGGATCGACGCGTCGATGGGGTCTTCGGCCAGCTTCACGAACGCGTCCACGGTCTTCTCGACCGCCGCGCCACCCACCTGCTCCAGCTCGATCGCTGTCGTGGTGATGCGCTTGAGCGCCTCCGCCGACATCGCGCTTTCGCCGGCCAGCCGCGTCAGCACCTCGATCGCCTGCGACTGGCTGCCGGTCATCGCGCCCACTGAGCGCGCGAGGTCCAGCATCTGCCCCGTGGTCTGGCCCGCGATGCTGCCCGAAAGGATGATCTCCCGGTTCAGCTTCTGCGTTTCAAAATAGCCTTGAGCTGCAGCCACGCCCAGCGCCGCAACCGTGGTGCCCAACGCGCCCATCACCCCGCCCGAGCGAAACGCCGCCGCGGCCAGATCGATCACCGCATCGGTCGATCCGTTCAGCGCCTGCCGCAAGTCGTTCACACGGCGCGACACGTCGGCCGCGGTGTCGCCGTGCCGGCGCGTGCTCTGCTCGGCCTGGTCGGCCTTCCTGCCCAGGTTCTCCGCGCTCCTCGCGGCCCCGTCGTGCGACTTGTTTAGCTCGTCGAGCTTTTTTTTCGCCTCGTCGAGCCCCTTCGTGTACGCCGAAATGTCCGCTTCGAGCCGCGCTCGGATGGTCTTCTCTTCCATGCCGCCTCACTCCTAGTCACGGCTCAACGTGCCCCAAACGCAAGCGCAAAAAAAGGGAGCGCCGCAGCGCCCCCTTGCTCAATCACCCGCGGCCCGACTAGTGCCGCGCACCACTCAGCCTCCGCCGCGCACGGTCGGCCAGCTCGCGCGCGGCCTCCATCCGATGCAGCAGCGGCTCCACCGTGAAGTAGAAGTGATCGGTATCGATGCGGATCTTCTCCGGCTTCTTCGAGCACAGCAGATCGATCAGCCCCCACAGGCCCTGCTCCACCGCCAGCAGCTCGTCCCCCGATAGCAGCAGCGCCGCCATCGGATCGCGCTCGATCTCATCGTCGAAGCGCCCCTGCACATTCAGCGCAGCCATGTCACACCCCCGGCAGTTCTGGCTGCACCACGGTGCGGCCGATGACCTCGATCGCCGGGCACGGCAGCGCAAGCAGTCTCGAGACATGAGCAAGCTGCGCATGCACGGCCACACGCGGCCCCAGCGCCGTGAGCGCCTGCAGCTCGCGCAGCAGCGACAGGCGCAGCTTGTGCATGGCGATGGTCTGCGGGATGGTCATCGGCTTGGTCTCGCGCGGCACCACGCGCCCTTCCAGCACGTCGAGCACCCAGGCGCGAAACGCCTTTGCGCGCTCGGTGCGGGCGAGCATCCCGATGAGGTAGCAGCCACGCGGGGAGAAAATGCGGACCATCTGCACGCCGCCGGCCGTGGGCAACTCGACGACTTGCGTCATCTCGTCGGTGAACTCATCGGCGTTGCGGGAGAACAGTTCGGAGATCGAGCGTGAGGGGTCCGAGTAGCCCAAGGCACTCGCAACTTGCGAGCCCCTTAGCCAAGGTACGTTGTGGATATCGACTACATCGAACTGAGTGTCGTCGAACGCCAGAACGGCGTCCGTCTTCGCGAGTGCGCGCATGGTGAAGCTCCTGAGTGCGGATTACCTACCGCACACCCCCTGCCAAGAGGGCGGGCGGAACCGAGCGGGTTGGCAGACCGGACTCAGGGACCGGCAGGGCTTGCGCCCTCCCACCCGGACCGCCCAATGGGCGACACGAGCGCGCATGAAAAAAGCCGCTGCAGTATAACGGCGCGGCTTCAATGCGCCTGAGCTTCCGGGCTGCCAAGCCCGCACGCTGCTTGTCTGGCAGCGATGGCCGAAGCATAGGCGCACGCCCCGGCGGAAGTCAATACGAAAAGCGAACTAGCCTATGTGAGCAGCCGTTTCACCGCGCGCACGATTGAGGCGACCAGCCCCGGCGCGGGCGCGCTGTCCTTGGGCAGCAGGCCCGCATTCCGGGCAGCCTCCTGGACGCTCGCTTCGTCGGCACCGAGAACCGCGCCCGTCGCGAGCAAGCGCTCCATCGTAAGCGGCTCGGCCTCTCGGTCGATCCTTGGCCCGGCATCAGGGTGGACGTGCGCGGCAGTCTTCCATGCAACCGGCTCAGTGTCATCGTTGAAGATGATCTCCCACCAACAGCAGCACGAGCCCAGCTCGCACGTGCAATCTGCCGGCGGGAAGACGGGCGCCGCGTCGATCCGATACGCGCCCGCCACAACGGCCGCATATGGGCAGGGGTGCGCCCCCGCGATGATCTGCACGCCCGCCGCATAGTGCGCGGCCCTGTACGAAAGCAGGTCCTCTCTGAACCGCTGCGCCACCCATGCCCGTCGCTCCTCCGGCGTCATCCTCGAAGGGCAGCCGGCAGGCGTCGTCACTTCAGGTCGAAGCCGCTGGTGTCGAACTCGAACATCGGCTCACCCTCACGATGCACGGTCACCGCGACGCGAACCCGCTTTGCCTTGCGCAGCTCGGCCACGAACTTCTTGGTGTTGGTGAAGAAGATCATCTTCGGGTCGTGGTCTTCCGGCCCCACTGCGCCGAACTTGACCGGCGGCCGATCATCGAAGCGCACCAGCACGTTGCATCCTGATGCGCGACACACGATCTGGCCGTTCTCGATCCCGAACAGCACGTCCTGCCCGAAGCGCGGATGCTTGCGCACCATCAGCCATCCGCGCGTGTCGCCTTGGTAGGGCCAGCCGAAATTCGCGACGTTGGCGGACTCAACCGACGCAGACACCAGCTTCTTGCCGGTCATTTCATCCTGTGATTCCCTGATATCCCAAGCCATCGCCGATGAAGCGCACAGCGCCCCAACCACAAGCCCAGCCATCGCACGCATCATTCGCCGCTCCTCGAAAATGACGCCGCGATTCTACCCCACTCGCCGCCTCAACCCCTCGACCTGCACCACCATCCGCCTGGTTCTCCCCGTGCCCACACCGGGGAGCCATGTTACCGGGCACTGTGAACCGCCAACCGCGGACACAATGCTTTCAGGCCAGTAATCCAGCGCCACTTCGGCGCCCCGGATGCTGGCCTTTTTCACGATCGCTGCCATCACCTGGCGCAGCTTGGCCGGCTCTTCGCACGACCGCAGCACGTCCCTGAAGAGCTCCGCCGCGCGCCACACCTCATCCTCGCCCAGGCGCACGTCCGGCCCGATCTCTGCCTCGACGGTCGCCGCCGCGCGCTTCAGGGTCTCCTGCCGCGAGCGGAGCTCGCGCAGCCGCGGCGCCACGTCGCCGAGCTCCAGGCCTGCATCGGCCTCGATCGATTCGTACAGCCGGCGCAATCGGCGCTCTACGTCCGCGAGTTCGTTCGCCAGCACGTCGATCCGCGCCTGCCGCGCGCGCTCGAACTCGCTCGACTGCTGCCGCAGCTCGACCACCAGCGCGCGCAGCGTCGTCGGCGTGAAGATGCGCTCGCACACCGCATCCACCAGCGCGCGATCGACCGGCTCCACCGCCACCCGCCGGCTCTCGCACCCGATCCCATGAAGGAAGGATCGGCAGTTGTAGTACCGATACCGCTGCCCGCCGCGCCCCGTGGCGCTCTCGGTCATCATCGCCTCGCCGCACCACCCGCAACGCAGGATCCCCGAGAACACCGCCTCGCTCTTCGGCCGTCCGCCCACGTTGCGCGGCGCCCGATCGCCGATCAGCGCCTGTGCCTGGTCGAACACGCCCGCGCTCACCACGCCCGCATGCGCCTCGGTCACGATCTCCTCGCCCCGATCAGTCCAGGCCAGGCATCCCTTCATCGCCGGATTGCCGAGCACGTTCGCCACCGTGTTCTTGCTCCAGGCGCTCCCGCGGCGCAGCAGCCCGGCCGCATTCAACCGCGTGCCGATCTCCTTCGCGCCGACACCATCCAGGCTCCACGCGAACATGATGCGCACGATCGCCGCCTCGGATTCCACCAACTCGAGGCGGCGCCGCTTGCCGTCCGGCACCGACTGGAACCCGAACGGCACCCGCCCGCCGTTCCAGTAACCGTCCTCTGCGTTCTTGCGCATGCTGCGCCGCGTGTCCTTCGCGATCGTCCGCGAATACTGCTCGTCGATCACTTCGATGATCGCCTCGGTCAGCCAGGCGTCGTCGGTCTCGCCGAAGTCTTGCGAGGCATACACCAGCTTCGTCCCCAGGCGCTCGAGCGTGCGCTTGTGAAGCGCCGCATCCAGCCGGTTCCGCGCGAACCGGCTGGTGCTCCAGCACACGAACAGGTCGACGCGCTGCTGCTCGCAGAACTCCAGCGCCTCGAGGAAGGCAGGGCGGCGCGTCGAGCGCCCGGACAGGCCTTCGTCCCTGAACTCCCGCAGCACGCGCGCGCCAAGCGCGCGGGCTTTCGCCCTGCACTGATCGAGTTGGCTCTCGATCGGCAGCCCATCCTCGGCTTGCCGCGCGCTGCTCACGCGCACGTAGATCACCGCGCGCCGCTCGCGCTCGCCCTTCGCCATTCCACCCATCGCGACCTCTCCAACTCTCTCCGCGGCAAGCCTAGCGCCGCCGCATGATCTTCGCTACGTGCTTCTCGTCCAGCGGTTCACGCAGGTTGCGCGCTACCGCGCGCGCCACCTGCGGAACGCTCATCCCGCGCGCGGCCAGCGCGTCGATGTAGCGATTCCGCTGGAAGCGCAGATAGGCGTCGAAGCTCCGCAGCTTCGGCATCCTCTGCCCGCCGTCGTGCAGCAAGCTCTCGTCCGCCGAGATGCGCCGCCACACCTCCAGCCAGGCATCGAATCCGATCGTCTCCGCGACCATCAGCCACGCGCGCGGCAACCCAATGCGCCGCAGGTCAGCAAACCTCGGATCCGCGTCCGGGCAAAAGTTCTGAGCGCCGCACATTTCCAGGTACTCACCCCCCGCCCCATCCGCGCCCTCGCCCGCCCGCCGAGCCCCCACCCCCTGCGCGCCACCGCTTGGCGCCCCGAACAGATCGCCTTGTGCAATTTCGCCCTCCGAAGTTCGCTTATCGCTCATCGCACACCCCCGCAAGCCCAGCATCGCACGCGCCGATAGTTCGCAATTTGCAGGATGCCGAACAAGTATTCATCTGCGCCCCGCAACGTGGTAACGCGCTTAGCCCGGTTTCGCTTACATATTGAGAGGGTGCAGGACTGGCAGGCGGCGCCCAGGTTTTCCGAAAGCGGCGAGCCGCCGACCGCGCATTGCGCCCCGCAGCCGCGACGCGAGCGCGCGGCGTGGATCTCGTTGAATGCATGGCTTACCTCTTGTTGATGCTGTTGAGGAGGTCTGAGACCGGCGTCTTCATCTTGGCCAGCGGGTTGGCTTTGTCGAGCGTGCGCGTGAGTTTGCGCATGGCCAGGTGCTGGTAGATCGCCGTGTTCTTCGGGTCTGCATGGCCCATCAGGTTCGCCGCAGTGACCGTGGGCACATCGTCCTCGGCGAGCTCGGTGCCGAACATGTGGCGCAGCGCGTGTGGGTGCGCGATCTCGGGCGGCAGGCCGATGCGGCGGCCGTAGGTCTGGATCATGCGCAGCACGCCCTTTCGTCGCAGGCGCCGCGCCTCGCCGTGGTACTCATGCGCCGGCACGTGGCGCGACCTGGTCGACACGAACAGCACCTTGTCGCCGTTGGGCAGCGTTCGATCGATCTCGGCCAGGCCAGGGTGCTGCAGATACACCCGCAGGAGCAGATCGGCTTGCGTCGGGATCGGCACCTGCCTTTCCTTGCCGCCCTTCTCGATCGTCCGTAGCGTCATGCGCTGCTGGCCATCGACCACGGCTGGCTGCAGATTCGACTCGTTCAGCGAGGTCAGTCCCGAAACCCGCAGCCCGCAGCCCATCAGCAGCGCGATGATCGCCGCGTCGCGCACGCCCTCGAAGGTCGAGTAATCCGGCGCCCACATCAACTGCTCCGCCTGCGCGAGCGGCATCACCCGCGGCAGCCGCATGCCGACGCGGGCATGGGCCACGTGCTCGGCGGGGTTCTCGCGTAGCAAGCCGCGCCCCTTCAGCCAGCGGTAGAACTCGCGCACCGCCGACACGTGCGTGCGCCGGCTCGCCGGGTCGCGCAAGCCTCGGTCGTACAGCCACTTGCCGGAGAACAGCACGAGCTGATCGTGCGTCGCCGTCAGCGGGTCCTGCCCCGCCAGGAAGGTGCCCAGCCGGGCCAGCGCGAGGCCATACACCTGCGCCGTGCGCGGACTGCGCCCGCGGTTGATCTGCTTCCACTCCAGGAAGTCCGCGATGTAGTGCTCGATCGTCTTCGTCATCGGTTCACCCGTCAGATTTTCAGGGGGGAGGGGGGCATTTCCCGGCCAACTGATGGAAGCGCCCGCACTTTAACCCTAAGCCTTTGATATTCCGAATTATTTCATCCACCAAATAGGCTTTTTTAAATAACCGCACTGGTGGAATGGTTTTTACATGCCGTTCGCAACTGATGGATAAGCTTTCTGCATTACGGGCCTTATTTCTCTCTCTCTTCCTTGAAAATAAAGAGAAAAAAAGGAAAAGGGTTGGTGGAGCCAAAAACCGCGATGGTGGAGAGTTATCCACAACTGGTGGAAGCTGCGGGGCAACTGATGGAAAAACGCAAGCGACTGATGGACGGCACCCTCTCAAAAATCAAGGACTTAGCACCGGCTAGAGGGGTCATCCACCAGTCAGCCGGGGATTACCCGACAACCTTTTGCCAGGAAGGCCCCGCAGCCCAAAAAAACCCCGCCCGAAGGCGAGGTGGAAACACGTACTTCCATCAGTCAGGGCCGCGCGACTGGTGGATCGCCGCCCCTCCCTTCACCGGCAGGGGTTGGCCCGGCCGTTATTACTCGAGGGGGGTGCGGGGAGCCCGCCCGGAAGCGAGCGCCCCGCGGTCAGGGTTAATCAGGCCGGCCGCTGGCCGGCGAGGGGTTGTCTTCGCTGGGAAGGGCAAGGCGCGCGTCAATCTCGCGGTCGAGATGTAGCGCGTTGCGCTCGTTCGGATTTGGCTGCTCGTCGAGGATGTCGAGTAGTAGCCCAGGCCGATGCGCGCGGAGTAGCCGATACCGCGCAGCCTCCTTCGCCATAGCGTCGAACCTCGGATGCAGTTCGAGCACATCGGCGGCGGGGTCGAATACCTCGTTCTTCGGATCCATGGCAACGGCCATACCCCAAATCACCCGGAACAACGAACCGCGGCCGGCAATCTCAGCCAGCTTCTCCACCACCGCCCGCAGGTCGTCTGCTGACTCCATGTCCAAGAGTCCGCCGCCGTTGTCATCGTCGGAGCCGAAGACCTTCCAGGGTCGATAGCCGCTCACCAAGTCATCGATGATCGACGCGATCTCCATGCTGACTTCGATGTCGTTCTCGCTCGCTCTGGCCATCTTCATCTTGCCACCTCCTGCACCGCGACCGCCGTCCGCTCCAGCCGGAACATGCGCCGCGCGATCTTCAGCGCGTGCGCCTTGTCGTGCGCGGCGCACACGCACAGGTGCTGCCGCGAGGCGCGCGACCGAAACACCAGAAACCGCCACGTCTTGCCCGGCTTCATTTCGCCACCTCGCGCACCCGCTCCAGCGCATCATCAAGCGTTCCGTGCCGCGAATCGCTGCGGAACGCACCCGTCGCCGTGCGCCGCACATCCACGTACCAAAGCCCGTCGCTCGCCTTCGAAAGGCGCACGGCCGGCGCCGATTGGCACGCCCCCTGATCGCACGACAGCCGGGCGGCCATTTCTTCACGATCTAGACGGGTCTCTTCTGCGTTCATGGCGACCATCTGAACTCGTGTCATCGCTTCACCTCCTGCGCCGAGTCGTACCGCTCGATGCCCCAGGCCAGCGCGAAGCAGCACCACTGGAATCGGCGCGTGAACTGTTTGAACTCGATCTCCCAGAAGTCGGTGAACTCGTACTCCGGCGCGCAGCGGCCTAGTTTTGGGATCCACCTGAAGTCCCTCAGCGCGATGTAGACCGCATCTTCGCCATCATCGATGCGGCTCAGCACCTCGTTGTCGACCTCCTCCCACAGATCCCGCCTTTCGTCCCGCGAGAGCGATCCGGACGCCCGTGCCTCGCGGATCCACTCCAGGCGCGTCTCATTCACATAGGCCCGCAGCAGCGCCTCGCTGAACTCCATCGCGCTGCCGTTGCGCCGCTGGCTATCCACCGCCACCAGCTTCTCGGACCAGTAGCCGTGATTCACGAACAGCTGCCGGTCGCCGCGGCGCTGGGCGTACTCCCGGTCGGTGCGGAAGAACTCGAACATGTCCCGCAGCCGAGTGAAGACGAACGTGCCCATGTCGCCGGTGTAGCAGAGGAAGCCCGGCCAGGTGATCAGGTCGAAGTACATGCAGACCGTGCCGGGCCGTTTGAACCGCAGGTGCCGATACACACCGTCGTCGCGAAGCAGCTGCATCTCGTGCGTGGCGACATCCTTCAGGAACGAGGCCTCGGTCAGTTCATAGGTCATTGCGTACCACCCATGATCTCGACCACCTCGAAGTCATCAGCGGACAGGCCAGGGAATTCGTGATCGATGATCGTGATCCCCCCGCCGCCTGGCCAACCTTCCTCGCCCAGCAGCTGCGCCACAGCGCCGTCCTCAGTGAACCCATCAAGCAGATAGCCCAGCAACGGGCCGGCTGCGCGACGCGCCACGGCCTGGAAGACGTCGCCATCAGACAACGAGAGGACATGGTCGGCATACATCCAGAACGCGTTGGTCCTGCGCGCCAGATCCTCCGGGATCTTGTCGGTGTCGATTTCCAGCGTGATGGTGGTGTCAAAACCCGATTCAAGTTTGTAGCGCTTTTTCATTTCTCCACTCCTCCCATGACGTTCCACTCCACATCGAAGATCCCGAACACCGGCTCTGGGTCGCCGTGGTCGAGAATTAGGGGGTTCTCCATGTCGATCGAATCGTTGTCGCAAAACACGAACCTAAGCCAGTCCTCGATCTGTTCATCCGTCGCGCCCACATCAGGCACCTCCACCTGAAACTTGATCTCCACTCTCATCACTTCTCTCCTCAGATCTCGCTCTCAACCTGTCGATGCACATACACCCCGAAGCCTTCCAGCTTCGTCAAGCTCACGGCCGCGAGCCGTGAATACCTTCGGCGGACCATCGTGTTTCCGATCGTCCGCTCCACCTCGCCGACGATCACGCCGGCGTGCTCCATCTGTTTCTTGAACACCCGGTCGCTCTTCACCGGCAGCGAATTCCAGAAGTCCCGCAGCGCGCTGGTCGTCTGCATGTGGTGCATCACGTCGCTGGTGCGCAGGCAGATCACCGCCTCCTCGCCGCCGGCCTCGGTCTGCACCGTGTCGTAGCAGTACGGCCCCTGGTAGCGCCCGGCGGCCAGCTCGCCGGCAAAGCGCTCCATGATCCACACCCACGGATGGCGGTCTGCGCTGGTCTGCCCGATGTGCTCGTTCATCTCGCGCTGCAGGTCGCCGATGAAGTCCCCCGCCTGCCAGCTCATCCCGCAGAACTCGGTCAGCAGCCCCCAGGCCAGCGCGATCGCCGCGTAGTTGCCCACCATGCGCACCGCGCCGTTGTCCGCGCCGCTGGCGCGGCTGCCGCGCATCAGACGCTCGCGCGTGTTCTCGTACATGCGGCGCACGTGGCGCACATCGGCCGCGGCCAGCCACTCGAGCCAGGCGCGCACCGGGAATCGAGGCAAGTCATCTGGGATCAGGTCGCCCTTGATGCGCAGGCTCGCGCGCACGATCTTGCCGGTCAGGCTTACCACCGGCACATCCTCGCCGGCCAGCAGCACCGGCGCGCACAGCATGTACTCCGTCATCTCGCTGCCGCGGCGCGTCACCGTGTACTGGTAGCTCTCCTGCAGCAGGGCCACCGCCGCATCGATTACCTGCTGCTTGCGCGCGCTGATCTCCTCCCAGCCCACCGGGTGCCCCGTGTGGCTCACCGAAGTGAGAAGGCGGAAATCCGACTGCGTCGACTGCCCCGACAGCATCGTGAAGGCGATCGCCCGCTCCATGCGCTTGATCAGCGTCGACTTGCCCGCGCCCTTGTCCGCCTGCAGCACCATGTGCGGCCAGAAGCCGATGATCGTCTTCAGGTGCCCCCCCAGCGCCCACACCAGCAGCTGCGCCGCTGCGTTCGCCCCGAAGGTCGTCTGGAACGCCTCGATCACCTTGCGCCCCTGATCCGGCGTGCCGGTCGGAAAGGTCAGGTTGTGGTACGGGCACTGCTTCTCCGGCTCCTGGAAGTAGCAATCCGGCCCCTCGTTCACCTGCAGCCGGCCCTCTTTCCAGCACAGCCCCACGAAGTTCGCCGCCTTGCGCGCCCCGATGTGCGCCGCGTTCTCGAGGATGTTCACCATGCGCAGGAACTTGCTCTGGTCCCACACCGGCCCGAAGCGCTTCCACAGGTCGATGTTGTGCAGCTTCTCGTCGTCGACCGTCTTGCGCAGCAGCGCCGCGCCGTGGCGCGTCGTCTGCACGCTCACGCTGAACCGGGTCGACGGCATCGTCTCCTCGTCGCCGGTCATCGTCGCCGTCGCGCTCTGGATCTGCACCCGGCTGATCGCCGCCACCCGAAAGCCCGCCAGCTCCTTCACGTCCATCTTCGGCGCCCCTTCCGGGTCGTCGGCGTTCTGCTTGATCTCGCTCACATAGCTGGTGAAGTCAGGCCGCACCCGAAACCGCCAGTACATCGAATCATGGTGGAACGGCAGATACACCCGCCGCCGCCCCTGCTGCTTGCGGCTGAACAGGTCTTCGCGCCCGCCATCGCCCGCCATCCCCGCGATCAACCACGGCTCCAGCTTCCACAGCGCCCGCTTCAGCTCTTCCGGGCCGCCGGCCTTCAGCAGGTCGTTCACATCGTTGATCGCGTCGGGCTCGCCCCAATCGGCCATATCCACGAACTGGCACGCCACATCCAGCCCGGTCAGCCGCTCGTGCAGCACCCACGCCGCCTTCAGCCCCGCGCAGTACCCGTCCTGGCCCGGCGCATCGTTGTCCGGAACGATGATCGCCTGCTTGCCCCGCATCCAGCCCAGCGCAATGTTCCCCGCGTTGCCCGTGCCGCGAATCGCGAACGCCGCCGTCTTGCCCGGCATGCCCGCGCTCTCGATCGACAGCGCGTTGATCGCGCTCTCGCAGAAGTACACCGTCTCCGCCTTCATCAGCCGGCGGATGTCGCTCGTCCAGCCGTAGCCTTCCTTCTCGCCCTGCGTCTGCGTCTTGATGCCACCGTTCAGCGCCGGATCCTCGTAGCGCAGATCGACGGCCATGATGTGCCCCGGATTCAAGCTGCGAACGATCGTCGCCAGCGCCGGCCCACCGTGGCCCCGCTCGCCCGGCCCGATCTTCTTGCTTCGGTATTCGTTCCATCCCACCGCCCCGGCCAGCGCCGCCTTCTGCGCCACCTCGGCATCGATCTTGCGCGCCTCGACCAGGTACTCCACCGCCTTGTTGCGCTCGCCGACGCAGCGCTCCGCGATGTACTCCGCGCGCGTCTTCTCGCGCGCCGGCTCGCTCGCCCCCGGCCGCTCGCGGTCCGGCAGATCCACCCCGGCAAAGCCCGCCACCGCGCGCAGCGCCTCGCCCATCTTGAGCCCCTGGATCTCGGTCGCCACCGTGAACACATCGCCCTTCGCCCCGCACGAATGGCACCGATACGCATCCTGCGCACCGTCCTTGTTCGGCGAAAAAATCGAAAAGCAGTCCTTGTGCCCGCAGCACGGGGACGGGTTGATGAACAGGCTCGCGCCCGACTTCACCGCCTCGCCGCCGCACGCCGATTCGATGTACCCGACCAGCGAAGCCGCGCGCTTCACATCAGCGAAAATTTTCTTGTCTGTCATGGGGAACCGCGTCGCGAAGGGGAATACGCCCCGCACCATCCCACCCTGTGCGGGGCACTAAAAGGGCACGCCGGCCGCCTACTCGACAGCGCCGCGCCGCGCCTCGATCTCGTCCAGTGTGCGCAGCCACATCCACGACCCCGACACGACCGCGAGCCCGCCCAGCCCAAGCCCCAGCGCCAACCCCAGGGCGAACGCCGCCCACAGCCGCACCAACTCCGCCGCCTCAGTCATGGCCCGCCCCCAGCCACGCCAGGCGCACCCCGCACGGCGCCACCAACCGGCGCAGCGTCGGCACCGTCGCCTGCGCAGGCACCGCGTCCTGCACCCACCCGTACGGCGGCAGCAGCGCCGCCGCCATCGGCGCCACCCGCTCCAGCGCCTCCGGCGACAGCACCCGCACATGCGCCCCACGCGGCGCATCGATCGCCGCCCACACCTCCGGCCACGGCACCGGGCAGCCGTCGATCACCCGCGTCAGATCCCCGTCCATCAGCCCCACCGGGAAGAGCGCCAGGCTCCCCGGCCCGGCAGCCACCAGATGATCGAACGCCCGCCACACCCGGCCATCACCCGCAAACCGCGCCACCGCGGCCACAGGCACCTGCAACAACCCCGTCGCCGCCATCATCGCCGCACCCCCCAGAACACCCGGTCGAGCTTGCCGCGCACCCTCTCCACCCGCTTCGTCACCCGGCCCGCCGCCATCAAGGCCTGCAGATCGTTGTGCGCCTCCGGGTCCGTCACCATCCCCGCGCTCGCCACCTCCCGGGTCGTGCACTCGCGCCCCTGCTCCTTCAGGAAGGCCACGATCTTGCGGCGCCGGTCGCGCGCCCGGTCATGCGATGACGTTTCCGCGTCATCACCCAGGTCCTCCGCCGACAAGCACCGCACGGCCCGCACCGCCGCCTGCGCCGGCCGCGCCGGCAAGGGCGCCAGGCCGAACAGCCACCCCAGCCGGGGCGCCAGCTCCATCTCCTGCTCATCACCGCGTTGCATTGCTCGCCTCCATCAGCTGCGCGAACTCCTCCGGCGCCGGCGCAGACCGGCGCAGTGCGTTCACCGCCGCCCCGTTCCACAGCGCCACCGCCTCTTCCCGCCGCGCATCCTGCGGCCCGATGCAGCCGCAGCAGTCGCACACCACCGCGTTACCGCAGCCATCGTCGAGCTCCATCACCTGGAGCTCCCCGTCCATCGCCCCGCAGAACGGGCAACTCAGCTTGATCTCTGGTGCGCTCATGCCCGCGCCCTCCTGCGCTTCTTCTCCAAGCCCCAGCGCTCGATCATTTCCTCGAACAAGCGTCCGCCCTCGGTGAAGAAGGTGTGCGGCTCGGCGTTCAACTCGTAGCAAAGGCGCATCGTGTTGATGGCGTGCTCGAACAAATCCTCGTCCAGTCGCCGCAGGTCGCTCACGTCGAACTTCACCCGGTCGCCGTTGTAGAGGCTCGCCAGCAGCGTCGCGCACACCCGCCCGCCGCTCGTGCCCAGGTGCTGCCGCTGCGTGTTGAACAGGGCGTCGAGCGCGCGGCGGCACCCGCTCAGCCTCACATCACGGGCCGCCTGCGCCTTCTCCCAAGCGCCGGACTCAAACAGCGAGAGGGCCTTGAGCATCGTCGAACGCGGCAGCGTGATTCGCATCACCACGTCGGGGTCCGTCGGAGACACCAGATCAGGCCTGCGGCTCACTCGGTAGTCGTATGTTTTCAGTTCGTTGTTCATGCTGCAGTCCTCCTCTCATAGTCCTTGCGCAGCCCGCGCTTCACCTTCCTGCGGTCCCCCTGCCCATCGACCTCCTCCAGCGCAGCGGCCAGCTCTTCCTTGCTCACCGCCGTGTAGATCCCCGTCGAGCTGATCGACGCATGCCCCAGCGCCGCCTGCACCACCCCGCGCGGGTCACTGCTCGAGCTCCGCCGCATGATGTTTTTCGCGCGGGTGTGGCGAAACCAGTGCGGCGTCACGTCGCCCTCGATCCCCGCCGCCGCGCACCACGCCTTGATGCGCTTCTGCACCCCGCGCGCAGTCATGCGCAGCCCAAGCCGGCTGATGATCAACGGCTCGTGCTCGAACGCCGTCTGCCCCGCCTGCATCTGCACCCGCGCCGCCAGCAGATCGCGCAGGGCCTCCTTCACCGGCTCCGTCGCCAGCACCGTGTGATCCGCCCGCTTGCCCTTGCGGCGCTCGCGCGGGATGAACAACCACCCCGTGCGCAACGCCTGCAGCGCCTCCGCCTGCGTCAGGCCCAGCGTCTCCCCCAGACGCATGCCCGTATGCAGCAACAGCCGCATCAAGGCACCATCCCGCCGGGCCAGCGCATCGGCCCGCCGCAAGTGCATGAACCGCAGCAGCTCGCGCTGCTCCTCCTCCGTCAGATACCGCTCGAACGCTCTCATCGCTCTCTCCACGTCCCGGCGCGTCAAGGGCCGCGCCGATACCCAGAAAAACCGCGGCGAACACCACGCCGCCCCACCAATCAACCCGGCGCCCGCTCACGCTCCGCCTCCGCCCGCCGCAACACCGTCTCGCCGAACATCCGCACCAGCTCCCGCACCACAGCCGGCCGCGGCACCACTACCGCCCCCGGCGGCACGTTGTCCCGCACCGTGAAGCGCTTCGGCGTGCGCACGGGCTTCGCTTTCATGCTGCCTCCCGGATCGCATGGATCAGATCCGCCGCAACCGGCGGACACACTGCGTTGCCCAGCAGGTGCACCGCCTCGCGGTGCTGCCCTGGCAACCGGTAGTCATCGGGGAAGCCCATCGCCGCGCGGCACTCGTGCGCGGTCAGCATCCGCATCCGGTCTCCGTCAATCACCGACCAGCGGTCTCGGGTCGTGATCGTTCCCAGCGGACGGTTCAGGCTGCGCCCGGTCTCTCCGCTGCCGCTCCCGTAGTACGGCGCCACGAACCGCGCGCCGTGGGCACGGCGCCCCGCCTCGATGCGGCGCAACGTGCGTTCTGAGCGTCCCGGCTTGTTGATCGCCGACCACCTCCCCGCCTCGAAATCAATCACCGATGCCGCCGGCCGGTGCGCGCGCCTCGGCAGGTCAAGCAGCAAGGGGCGCGCGCTCCGCGTGCACACCAGAAACAGCCGGCGCCGGTGCTGCGGCACCCCGTGGTCCGCGGCATCGACAACATGCGGGGCCACCGCGTAACCCAGCGCACGCATCGCAAGCGACCACGCCGGGAACAAGGCCCAGCGCACGAACTCGAGCACGTTCTCCACCACGGCCACCGGCGGCCGGTGATACTCGCAGGCCGAAACCACCGCCCACGCGGTGCTGCGCTGCGCGTCGTGATGCGGCCGCTCTGCGCCGCGCGCGAGGCTGTGCCCCTGGCAGGCCGGCGAAGCAAGCAGCAGGTCGTGCGCCGGCACCGCGCGCCAGTCCGCCTGGTGCAAGTCCTGGCACACGTGCGTCGCGTCGGGATGGTTCGCCGCGTGCCACTCCACCGCCAGCGGCCAGTGATTCGCAGCCCACACCACCTGGCAGCCGGCCATGCGTGCGCCCGTCGAGAACCCGCCCGCCCCGGCAAACAGATCAACCGCCCGCATCGCTCATCCCCTCGAAGCGCTGCATCAGCGCCATGAACGCCGACACATAGGTCACGCCAGCGTCGCGGATCGCCTGCCAGTCGCGCGCCGAGATGCGCCCATCTTCCAGGCACTGCTCCACCGTCTGCGCGAACCGCCCGCCGGCCTCGTCCCGCTGCAACATCAGCGTCAGCAACTCCAGGTCGCTCGCCCCCGCCGGCGGCGGCAAGCGCACGAACACTCCGCCCACCTCCCACGCAAAGGCCTGCGCGATGCGCGCATCCGCCGCCGCGATCGACATCGCCACCGCCTCGCCCAGCGTCAGGTGGTGCGTCTCCTGGTGCGGATTCAGCTTGTTCAGGAAGGTGCCGGGGTTCTTGCCCAGCTTGCGCGCCAAGCCCACCGCCCCATCAGGGCGAAAGTCGTGTGCCACCCGGTAGGCGGCCTCGAAGACATCCATGTTGGTCATCCCTGCGAACTCACGTTTTTCTTGTTCTGCGGCAGGGGCAGGATGCAGGCGCCGACCTCGCATCGCCCCGCAGCACCCTGCATAGGGGTTTTCCCCTATGCAGGTCTCACTCAACGGAAGAAAACAGATCGCCCTGCCGCGGGCTCGCCAGCGCCTGCAGCGCCTCCTGGCTGAACGGCCACTCAACGGAAGAAAACAGATCGCCCTGCCGCGGGATGTGCAGCGCACCGTCGAGGGCATCGTCGATATGGATCAGAACCTGCTGGCGAAGCGCTGCGTCCGCGATGCGGTCGGCTTTCGAGACCATCGCCACCACCTTCGCGGCGCGGTCGAGCCGGGCGTCTTGCGATCGGGCGATGTCGAGCATGCCGCCGCCGACACGTGCGGCGCGCTCGCAGTCGAGCAGGTAGCGCTTGATCGCCTCGGCCTTGGCCGTGGTGGACACCATCCCGGCCACCAAGAAGATCGGCCAAGTCACGAACGTCGCGTGCCCGGCTTGCTTGTGGATGCCGAAGGTCTCAAGCAGGAACTGGCGGACATTTTGTCCGTACCCCCCCATGGCAACGGACTCCAGGTCGTACCTCTCCGCGAGTTTTCGCAGCCCGGAAGCGTCCGAATAGCCCATCACCCCCGCAATTTCGGGGAGATACCCGATTCGCCGTCCGCCAGTCTCGGCCGTCTTGAACCCGAAGTGCTCCCCCGCCCGGCGGAACATCTCGTTCTCGGTGCGGCGGTCGATCTCGTCGATTACCGCCCGCACGCCGGCCTTGCTGTTGTCGATCAGCGCGATCTGCAAGTCGCTCAAGTTCATCACTCTCTCCTCACGCCGCGCGCTCGACGCGCTCGGCAAAAATCACATCCGCCGGGTCGAGGCTCAGCACCTCGGCCAACCGCTTCGCGGTCTCCGGGCGAACGCCCACAAGCCCGCGCTCCACCCGCGAGACGAACCCGACAGTCACGCCCGCACGGTCTGCGACCTGCGCCACCGTCAGGCCGAGCTGTTTCCTGGCCGCCTTCAGTTTCGACACGTCATTTACTCCCGGAAAACTCTCACGGCGCAACTTTACTCTGCGTGAACTTTTTGTCAACGCGCCTAGCGAATGTTTTCTGATGGTCAACAATGGAACGCATGGACATAGGGCGAGCCCTTGCGCGGCTGATCTCAGAGAAAGGCATCACCGCGGCCGAGCTGTCACGCCGCAGCGGCCTCACGCCTGGCGCAATCAGCAGCTACAAGTCCGGGCGCATCCTCCCGACGATCGACGCGCTACAGAAGCTGGCCGGCGCGCTCGGCTGCCGCGTCTATGAAATCGTCGCCAGGGCCGAAGGGGTCGAGCTTCGCCCGCTCGAAGAAACCCCCGACGACGCCCGCTGGCGCGAGCTCGGGCGCGCGATGGAGCCCCAGGCCCGCTACCACGTCGAAGCCATCGCCGCCGCCATCGCCGCCAAGAAATGAAAACGGGACCATTGCGGCGCCCTCGCCGGAATGGTCCCGCCCGTTTCCACCGCTCCCCTACCGCACCGCCGCCCGCATCACCTCCAGCGCAGCCAGCTCCATCACCCGCAACTGCTCGAACACCACCGGCCAGCGCTTGCGCTTCAGCCCCAGCAAGCGCAGCACATCCGGCACCACGCCGTAGTCCAGCCCCGCCGGCACGCTTCCGGCCATGCCCGCCGGCCGATAGCGCCACTGCGTCCCCATCGCCGCGAACGCCCGCACCGCCGTCCAGTTCTCTCGCAGCACCGCGCAATCCCGCCCGGCAGCCGGCCCCGCGCGCTCGCCTTCGTCGTACTGCTCCGCCACGCAGCGCCGCGCATCCTCTTGCTGCACGCCCACCGCCACCAGCGCCGCCACCGCCTCTTCGTCGTCGGCGTCGCGCACCGGCGCCCCCCTTGCCCAGCGCTGCGCGGCGGCCCTTAGTTTTTTAGCGGCAAGCCCAGCACCTCGTGCTGATACGCATCGATGAACGCAGCGATCGCGCGCGGCTGCTTGCTCGCCAGCGCCTGCAGCGCCTCCTGGCTGAACGGCATCGGCATCCCGTGCCACTGCCCCTCCCGGTCCTGCACCTCCCATCCCGCCACCAGCCGGCCCACCCACTCCACCGCCGGCCGCGCGCGAAACTCCTCGAACGTCGCCGCATACGCCTCGCCGTCCAGGTAGTTGAACCGCACCCGCACCGGCACCACCTTCCCACCCGGCTGCGGAATGCGCACCGTCGTCTCGAACGTCGGCTCCAGATCCAGCGTAAACATGCCCTTCCCCTCTCGAATGAATACCCAAAAAAACGGCCGGGACCCCGGCCGCAAGCCCCCGCGACGAGGCCCCAAACCTGCGACCGACCGCGATCAGCGGAAGGTCAGCACCAATTCATCGTTACCGCTCGCCCCCGGCGTCAGCGCAAGCTGCGCGGCCAACATCAGCGTGCCATTCTGGTCCTGGTACGTCGGGTTGTAGAGCTGCACGTTCGGCGCGTCCACCCCCACGATGTTGCCCGCGGTCGTGCCGTGGATCAGCGCGAGCGCGCCGGTCGTCGCCGCCTGGATCGTCGTCCACCAGTTCTTGTCGGCCACCTTCACCGCCTCCATCAGCACGTTGCCGGCCGGCTTCCGATCGACGATGCGCACGAACTCGCTCCCGCCGATCAGCGATCGATACTCCACCTGGTTGCCCAAGTCGATCTGCAGGTCATCCAGCATCCCCGCGTACGCATGCAACGTGAACGTCGGCGTGTTCGTGCGGTTGCACGGCAACGGCTTCTTCCACGCCGTCAGCGTCACCGCCGGCAGCGCGGAATCCGCCACCGCCACGAACAACCCCGTGAAGTTGAAACGCGCCATCGGCCGATCGTTGTTCTTCAGCGACAGCGCCACCGTCCCGCGCGCGCCCGTGCTCTTGTGCAGCACGCCATCGATGTTCACGTACAGCGTCAGGCTCTCGAAGGCGCTGGACACCGGCTTGTACTCCACCTTCGTGCTCGCCGTGATCGTCTCGGCCATCCCGCACGCCCGCAGCAGCGGCCCGATCGCCGGCGCCGTGCCCGCCGTGCCGCTCCCGGCCAACTCGACCGAGAACTCCACGCCGTTGTAGATCACCGTGGGCAGCTGCTCGCTGTTGCCCAGGTACGGACGGATCAGCGCCCGATCCACCGTCTGCATGTCCATCGGGCGCGCGCGCACATCGCTCACCAGCACCGCGTTCGCCACACCGGTCGGCACCGCATCCGTGCCGTACGTGGTCTCGATCTTCGCCAACACCGCAGTGTTGCGCATCAGCAGTCCGCCAGCCATTTCCTCACTCCTTCACGTTCTGCGCGGCGCCCTCGCCCCGCTCCATCGTCCGCTCCACCAGCCGGCGCCGCCCCGTCTCCGGGTCGATCACATAGCTGCCGCCCTGCCCCGCATGCTCATCCACGGCCGCGCCACCCTGCCGCACCAGACTCGCCGGCAATGGATCGGTGAACTGCTCCGCCGGCGTTTTCTTCCTCGCGCTCACGTCCTCACCTCGCACTCGAACGCCACCCACCCGTACGGGTGCTCCAGCTGCCCGCTCTGCCGAAAGCTGCGCGCCAGGCACTGGCGCACCGGCGCCAGCATCGGCCCCGCCAGCCACGCCTTCACCTGCTCCGCCAAGGCAAACTCCGCATCCTCCAGCGCGCTCGGCATCGCCGCCTCCGCCACCTTCAGCTGCCCCACGATCACCACCCGCAGCAGCCCCAGGTCCGCCTCGCGCCCCCGGTAGTTCGCAAACTCGCTCTCCCCCAGCGCCGCCACCGCCAGAACGCCCGCCTCCAGCTCCTCCCCCGTGCGCTGCGCCAGGGGCACGAAATCCCGACTCACGAAGCGCCCCGGGCACGCCGCCGCCAGGCTCCCCGCCAGCGCATCCAGCGCCGCCTTCAACTCACCGGCCACCGAACACCTCCTCGATCCCCGCCTGCACCGCCTGCCGCATCCACTGCCGCACCCGCGCCTCGCTCGCCTCCATCGCCGGCGCCATGTACGGCCTCGGCTTGATGCCCCGCCGCTGGATCGCAAACGCCACCGCGAAGGCAATGCGGCTCAGCGCCTTGTCGTTCTCCGGCGCGAACTTCGCCCGCACCCACTCCAGCAACCCGTTCGCAATCCCCGGCGGGTGGCTCAACATCGGCCCGATCCCCTCTTCCACGTAGCGCGCGTAGTTCACCCCCGTGCGCGCCTGCCACGCCAACACCCCAGGCGGCAGCGCCTCGGGCACCTTCTCCGCCCGGATCGAATTCACCAGGTTGCTCTGGAACTTCGGCGCCCGCCGCTTCGCCTCCCGCGCCACGTACTGAGCCCCCTGCTCCAGCGCCCCGTCCACATGCCGCGTCATCACCTCCGGGGCCTTGCGAAACGCCTCCATCGCCCGCGCGGTGTCGATCGAGATCCGCACCGTCGCGCTCACACCGCACCCCGCTCGAACTCCGCCAGGAACATCTCCGCCAGCGCCGCCGGCGTGTTCGTGCGCATCTGCCCGCTGAACCCATCGCGCACCGACGCGCTGCGCACCGTGTCCCGCATCGCCAGCTCGCGCATCGCCTCCGCCTGCGCGCGCAGCAACAGCAGGTTGCGATCGCCCGGGTTCACCGTCGTCTCCGCCTCATCCACCGCCACCACGTGCAGCGCGTAGTAGAAGAACGAAAACGTCGCCCCCAGCATCGCAATCTGATGCGAGCTCGGCGCCGGCATCAGCCACAGCTCGCCGTCGATCACCCGCACTTGAGGCAAACGCCCAGGCCACGTCCGGTCCCACGGATTCCCGCGATAGCCCGCCCCCCAACTCGTGCTCTTGTACTGCCACAGGTCCGCCGGCACCGCATAGTTCGCCTGCCCCGCAGCCAGCGTCACCGCATGCACCAGCGTGCGCGGCCGCTTCACCGCCAGCGCCGCCGCAGCCTTATCCAGATGGCGCACGAAATCCCCGTCCGCCGGCGCAGCGAACACCTTCGACGCATCCAGCAGCGAGGCCTTCAGATCCGCCACAAGCGCCGCGCGCCCCATGCCCGACATTTACGCCCCCTTGCCCACTTCGGCGCCCAACTCGGCGTCACCCTCGGCGCCCGGCTCCGCCCGCAGCGACGCCCGCGCCAACTGCACCTCGGCCAACTCCGCCAACAGCGACTTGCGCGGCTTCGCAGCCTGCTCCTCGAGCGCGATCAACCGATCCACCTCCGCGTCGCTCAACGCCTCCACGCCCGCCAGCACCTCGCGCACGCTCCCCTCCAGGATCACCGCCAGCGCATCCGGCCCAGCCTCGGGCGCCTCTTCAACCACCGGCGCCGGCCGATACTCCGCCGGCAGCGCCTCGGGCTCAAAGTGCCGCGTCTCGCCCGCCGGAATCATCATTCCGCCCACATACATCGGCGAATCCGTCCTGTTCTCCACCCCGATCTTCATCACCCCATCCCTCGAAAAAATCCCCGGCACCGTCACCAGCGCCGGGGCACACCTTCACACAGGGAGAACGCCCTTCATCACGCCGCGCGATCCACGCGACCCGTGCCGCTGTACAGCACCACGCTGGTCATGCCTGCCTTCAGCGGCGCCGGCGTATGCAGCACCACGAACTGGTCGCCATAGGCCTCCTTCTTGCCAGTGAACCGCCCGTTCGCGTCCTTCTGGTCCTGCAGCGCGCCCATGCTCCACGGCTTCATCATGCGGTAGCGCGTCAGGCCACGCTCGCCGATCAGCACACGCTGGTCCGCCATCGCCAGCCCCGGCGCAAACGCCTTGAAGCTCGGAACCCCCTTGATGCGGCCCAGGTTGCCGTCCGCCGTCAGGTCGGTGCCCGGGCGCGCAAAGTTCGCCCCGAAGGTCTCCGCCTGCTCCACCGCCGTCATCACCGTCGAGCTCATCAGGCCCAGGTCCGCGCGATAGAAGCGCGTGTCCTCGATCAGCGCCTTGCGCAGCCCGAAGCGGTACAGAAAGTCATCCCACTTCTGCTTCACCGTCAGGCTGCCCAGGTCCGTATCGAACTTGAACACGTTGGTCGTGTAGCTGTAGCTGCACACGATCGCGTGCGTGTTCGTCGGCGCGATCACCGTGCCGGCCTCGTTCACGAAGCGCAGCTCGCCCAGGTTGAAGTCCAGCGTGTAGTAGGTCCCCGCCGACACGCCCGGCGCCCACTCGGCGATCGTCACGCTGTTCAGCTTGATCACCACCGGATTCAGCGTGCTGCCCACCTGGTTGCCCTGCAGGTCGAACACCTTGCGCGGACGCACCACCGGAAACTGATCCAGCACGAACACCTTGTTCGTACCGTTGGCCGTCGCCGTCGCCTCGTTCGTCACCGCCACCGTCGCATACTCGTCGCTCGCGTTCAGCACCTCGTCGAAGATCAGCTTCTCGGTATCCTCGCCGATGATCCGCACCGCGTTGCGCACGTTCTCCGCCACGGTATCGAAGTCGAGCTGGCCGTTGCCGGTCAGGTAACGCAGCTCGTCCGAAACCTCGAACGCCAACTTCTGCGGAATCGGGTACGCGGTGTCGCTGGTCTGCTTCACGCCCGCACGCGGCACGCCCTGACCCTCATACACCCGGGTGCTGCTGCGGCTCGCCGCCGTGCTGTCGCGGTAGCTGTACGGAATCAGCGCGCTCGAGCTGAAGGGGTAGGTCCCCGAATTCACGAACTGCAGGCCCACCAGCCCGTACAGCGCCTCGCGGATCACCGTGCGCTCGAAGATCGCCGGCACCGCCACATCGCTCACCACGCCATCCCCGCCAGCCAGCATCTTGTGCTCGGCATGCAGCTGCGCCGCATGCTTGGCGTCGAACTCCGCCAACACCTTCTCCGCCAGCTCGCGGTTCGGCTCGCCCATCGGCGCACGGCCCGTCAAGCGCAGGCGCTTGTCCACCGACTCCTGCAGCGCCTTCACCTGGTTCGACGAATCCACGCTGATGAAGGGGCGCCCGGTCACGGTAAAGCCCATCGCCGCCAGTTGGCGGCCCGCCTCCATCTTCACCGCGATCGCCGCCTGGCTCTCGGCCAGCGCCTTCACCGCAGCATCCGGGGTGTCGGCGCCGATCAGGCCCGAAAGGCTCGCAGTCAGCTCGCGGCGGGTGTCCTCGCTCAGCGCCTTGCCCGCCTCGGCCAGCACATCACCGAACAGCTTGCGCTTCGCCTCCACGCCCTCCGCCAGCGTCCGCGCAGCCTCCGCCTGCTCGGCCAGCACGCGCGCCACCTCGGCCTTCACCGCAGCGGCATCCAGCCCGCCCGCCACGCTCAGCGTCACGTGCGCAGCCTGCCCGCCGATCTGCTCGGCCAGCGCCTTGCCCTGGCCCTCGAAGCCCTCGCACAGCTTCGCCGCCTGCGCCTCGTCCGTCACCGGATCCAGCGCCGCACCCAGCGCCTTCACCATCTGCTCGATCACGCCATCGCTCAGCGTCTTCAGGCTGGCGAGATACTCGCGCAGCTTCTTCAGGTACTTCTCTTTCATGTCTGCAATCTCCTGGATCAATTCCGCCTGCAGCTTCGGGTGCAGCACCATCGGTGCATCCCCGTCGCCCTCGCCCAACACCACCGGATCGAGCCGCTTGATGCAGGGCCGTGTCACAAGCCCCGCCCCCAGGAGCACACATCCGTGGGGCTCGCCCTTCTCGTTGTCCTTCCAGTTCTCGTGGTACTCCGCGCTCAAATACGCAAAGCCCCGCTTCTGCACCGCCTCGCGGCCGAACTCCGTCCACTTCACCAGCGCCCGCAGCCGATCCCCCTCCACCGCCAGCTTCAGCACCTCACCCGCCGCGCCGTCCTGCGGCTTGTGCGCCACGTCGATGAACACCTTCTGCCCGTACACCCCGGCATCGAAGTTGCGCACCATCTGCTCCAGCAGCTCGCGCGTGATATCGAACTTGCCGTACCGCGGATCCGAAAACCCCCCCGTCCGCGTCACCGTCACCCAGCTCGACTCCCGGCCCTCGGCCAGACTCACCCCGCTGATAAAGCGGCGAACCTGCCCCGCAGGCCCCGCCTCCAGCACGATCCGCCGCCCCACTGCGGCGCCCGGGCAACCCCGGGCGCCGACAGCTACCACGGCCTCACAAGTATTCGTCATCGCATCCCTCGCATAGGTGCCGGTACGGGCGGGGATTGGAGAGGAGAGGAGAGATCGCGCACACCCGCACCGGCATGCCCACTTTCGCCGGGAGGCGGGCGCAAAAAAAGGGAATGCGGGCGCACAAACGAAAACGCCCGGCTTGTGCCGGGCGTCGGGCGAAGCGTCTCGCCTTCCTGGAGCCTGCCAGGTCAGTGCGCGCCCTTCGGTGTGAGGGGCGCGCGAGGGGGATTAGATTCAGACGGTCATCCCGGCCTGGGCGTCGTAGAGATCGTCGTACCACTGCCGCCACGTCTTGATCTGCCATCCGTCGATGTCTCGCCGGTCTTGCAGCCAGTCCATCAAGCCGAGTACGCCGTAGGTCGGGTCGTAGCTGTTGATCCACGCGGTATCCGCGGCAGCGGCTTCGTAGCGATGGCCGACGATGAATGCCGCGCCGATCTTCGTCGCAGCGGTGAGCTGCGTCTTCACCGTAGCGAGATCCGTGCCGTTGTAGAGGTTGATGCAGTTCGGGATGTTGTACAGCCCGTCGATCCCGGCACCGCCCGCCGCAAATGCTGCGGCACGCGCGGCCTTGTAGCCGGTGTTGGTCGCACGGCACGAGACGAAGCCCGCCGCTTTCATCGCTGCGCGCAGCGTGGCGTCCTCGTGGCCCTTGACGTACTGATGCAGCGCGAGTGTTTTGGGGTCGATCCCGAGATTCCGCAGGTAATTCGTGCATGCGTGGACGTGCCCCATATACGTGGCGAGGTCGCTCTCCAAGTAGCTCGTGTTCGGACCGGCGTGGTTCGTGACCTCGTGCCCGTACTTGTCCTGCAAGTCGTGCACGCCAGCATCATTCAGATAGCCCTCGGTGCCGACGTAGCTGTATGACACACCGAACGACAGGTCCAGGCTGCGCTTGCGCGCCTCGGCGGCGAGCCACGTCCATTCGTCGTAGCCGTCATCATTCGTCCAGATGACGGTCGGCGCCGGCAGCGGCAGGATTTTCGGACGCGCGACCTTGATCTCGCCGGCAATCACCGTCGCAGCAAAATCCATGCGGACGCGAGTGCGCAGGCCGCCCGAGAGCGAGGGCAGCGTGCCGACGAGCTGTGTCGTACCAGTCACCTCTTTCTGGAAAAGCGACCATCCGTACGCATCCACGCCGACAAACGGGCAGGCATAGCGCGCGTAATTGGCAAATGATGCGTCTGAGATATAGACGTTCACATTGCTCGGCGCCGGCATCCCAGCCGGCAGCTTGGAGGCAATCAGGATAGAGCGGTTTGCGATGTCCTGCCCGTCCGTGTCGAGCGTGAAATCAGCAGTTGTGCGCCCGATCTGGAAATACGATCCGGTCGGGGTGCCGGTGACGGCCACGTTGATGACAGGCTCGCCGTTCCAGGTATTGGTAGAGTCAGTCGAGAGCGTGACCGTAGCGCCTGGGCATGTTTTCTCATCCAGCCCTTCCAGCGGCAGGCCGTTCGAGCGCAGCGGCGCTTTCGTGTAGCCGGCCGGATAGCGCGGGCGCGTCACCATCGAATCGTAGCGCCCAAGGATTCTATTCCCCCCACCCGGGCCCGTCACGGCCTCCACCAGCGAATTCCGCGACCCATCCGCCTTTCGGACATACAGCCGGTCGCCCTCGCGCTCGAGCTCGCCCGCACGCGGGTCATCGCTCTCCACCACCACCGCCCCCGCGCGCCACTCCGGCGCCACCTGGTCCGCGTCGAACACATCGCTCGCGCCGGGCTGCACCCAGCGTCCACCGATGTCCTGCGGCTGCTTCGAATTGTTCGTGATGCGGATGCGCGTGCCCATGTCGTTCGTCCATCAGTGTCCAGGATGGGCGCCAGCCTGCCCCCGCCGCAGGCGCAAAAAAAGGGAATGCAGCGCCTCCCTTGGTTAATGATGTCCGCGAATCGTTAACGACTCGTTCGCAACTCGTAAGCCACGCTTACACGTTCGCCACCCCCACCCGCTTCTTCACCGCAGCCACCGGCGCACGGATCATCCCCTGCGTCAGCAGCCCCGCGTCGAACAGCTCGCCCCGCGTCTTGCCCAGCACCCCGCGCCGCGTCTCCGGGCTCAGCCGCGCCAGCGCCTGCAACGGCGTCTCGCGCCCGGCCCGCTCCGCCTCGCCGATCTCATCCTTGAACACGATCTCCACGAATGACAACGTGTTCGGATGCGCCGGCCACGGACACTTCGCGCGGCTCGGATACACCCCGCGGCCCAGGCCATGCAGGTTCTGCGCCGCCAGCAGGTCGCAGATATCCGGCTCCGGGTGCGCCGGACTCAGCAGATACCGCCACCCGCCGAAGTACGGCTTACCCTCGCCCCCCGCCATGTACGCCTCGCCGTGCGCCCGGTTGATCTCGGTACGGAACACCCGCATCGCGTTGTCCATCGCCCCGCCGTTGCCCGTCAGCATCCCCGCCGCCTCGCGCCCGATCGTCCCGCCCGCCGGCCCCCGCATCTTCTCCGCGATCGCCGCCGGCACCGCCTCACCCCGCGCCAGGAAGGCCCGCGCAGCCTGCGCCGCGCTATGCCCCTCGATCACCGCCCGCTCGATCGCCTGCGTCACCGCCTCGCGCGCCCCCCGATCGATCCGCCACAGCCGGTCGCTCAACTGCAACCCATCGGCCGCCACGAACTCCTGCACCATCCGCACCGCTGTCTCGCTCACCGCCATCGCCGCCGGGCTCAGCACCTGCGCCTGCACCGCCGCCGGGGCCGCCGCAGCCGGCGCCGCATCCCACACCCGCGCCCCGTACTGCGCCGCCCGCTCCAGTCCCTCCATCAGCAAGTCGTCTCGCACCCGCGCCACCCGCGCAAGCCGCCCCTCCACCTCCACCAGCAGCCCCCGCAGCGCCTCCAGC
>ERZ761601.31-NODE-31-length-45359-cov-11.795471_pt1 | contig 45359 bp, 62 predicted proteins | sample MGYA00433092_ERZ761601 | MGnify/ENA primary metagenome ERZ761601 (study PRJEB28899, sample SAMN03785571) | bioreactor sludge metagenome | biome: EBPR Sludge; feature: EBPR Bioreactor; material: 0.22µm filtered reactor supernatant | place: Saint Lucia: Queensland...
CTCGTGCACGAGCACGGTGAAGTACGTTTCTGGAAGGGCGCGCCAGGCGATGTTGCGGCGCGTCCACGCGGGCAGGCGGCGGACTTTCGGGGCTGGCAGCTCGGCGGCTGCGGATTTCGCGGCGGCGGCGCTCATTGGCGGCCTCGCGCGCGGCATGAACTTGTGTCAGATGGCATCGGACGAAATCCCTCGTCTTCGTTTCTTTCCGAAAACGTGGATCGTCGTTGCGGGGTGGGCAACGGGCGAAGCCCGCTTATCGGAATCGTGTTCTTCCTTGCCGTCGGCCTGATTCGGAGGGTTGGAAGGCCCTTGAGCCCGATTTCAAAACAACAGCCGGAAGTGTCAACGATACTCCCGAAAGCCATCCGGAAGCAAGAGGGAAGAGAAAGCGAAGGTCGGTCCAGTCAGTCGGTCAGATTCTCCGGGAGAACAGACAGACTCTTCATGTATAGAGTATATTCTCCAGTAAATAATGATGAAACCCAGTGAAATGACTGGGTTTTTTCGGCCAACATACAGTGATTTGACTGGGTGTTCGGATGCAGTGAAAAGGCTGTACTCGGAGCGGGGGTGGGGATGAAAAAAATCTGGACGGCGGGTGCTCTTCCAAAAGCATTCCGCCCCCAGGGTCTCGCGAAGGTCCGGCAGGGACCGGTCCGTCTCGCCAGGTCGGGCCTTGGCTGCCGTCTACGTCGAGTACGGTGATTGCCTCAATCGGCGTCTGACCGAAACGCGGGCGCAGGTAGTTCTCGATCACGCCGCGCGAACGGTTTTGCGTACTGGAGGCGAGCTTGGGGAGGCAAACGGAAAGATAGATAGTGTCGAGAAATTCGGAGAACGCGCGCACAGGCGCTGCACAGGCCGGGCGCTGCCCAGTGGCAGGGCACGCCGCGGTCGATGCAGGCGTGGTTATCGTCGCACCCACAGCCGCGGCACGTCATGCGCTTGCCCCTTTCGCCTTCGCGCGGCCGCCGCGCAGGAAATCCGCGAACGTGGGCGCGATCGTCTTGAGCGCCTCGGCGCGGATGCTCTGCCGCACGGTCTCGGCGAGCTGCGCCGGCGGCCAGTACTTCGCGGCGGCGAAGCGCGCCACGATCTCACGCTTTGCGCTGGCATTGAGCCGCGAGCGCTCGTCCTCATCCCGATCACCCCACCAGCGCTCGAACAACGCGTCGCAGTGCGCGGTGTACGCGGCCTCATCTTCGGCGCTGGGCGCGGCGCGTTCTGGCGCGGCGGCAGGCGAGGCGGGCGGCGCAGCGGAGGCGGCGGCAAAGGCCTTGGCACAATCCTGTGCGATGAGGAGGGCACCGCCCCAGGTGCCTTTGCCGCCAGTGAACATCGCGCGCCGCTGGTGGAGGCGGCGGGCGAGTTGATCGACCGGGCAGCCATTCAGGGCGGTGCCGATCGCGGCGAGATCGTGTTCCGGCACGAAGCCGAGGTGCGGGGCGAGTGCGCGATTCAGCATGTCGCGCAGCGCGGCGAAACGCGACAAGTCGGTATTTTCGCCGGGTGGTCGGCCAACAACCACCTTGTTTTCAACAAAAATATCTATCGATAAGCATCCGTTGGTGAGCTTCGCATCGAGCGCGATCGGAAAATCGCTGCGGTTCTGACAGCGATACGTCCGGAGGCTCGCAGCGGCGGCGGCGGGAATCGGGAGCGGCTTCGATTCGTTCCGTGCGATTTTGACTTGAGGTACGGCGATCGGCGCTTCGGGCTCGGCCGCTTCGGGCTCGGCCGCTTCGGGCTCGGCCGCTTCGGGCTCGGCCGCTTCGGGCTCTGGCAGGGGCTTCAGCGCTCCCCAGGCCCCCACGAGCAGCTCGTACACAAAGCGGCTCTCGCCGCGTTTCTTGCATTCGAGCCTGGCGCGCTTGCGTATCGCGCCGATTTCCTCAAGCTCGCTGATGGCTGCCTGGACGGTATCCACATCCAGGTCTACCTCAACGGCCAAGGTTTTCTGCTTCACGTCGGCCTCGTTGGCCTCCTGTTCGGAGGCTGCGCACAGCAGCACCATCGCGCAGGCGCTCGCGCCGGGCGTGACCAGGCGGGCGAGGTGGAGAAAACCGACAGGAGTGGCGAACCAGGGAGTTTTTCCCTCCTTCGCCCAGGGGGAAAGGCTGCGGGGCTTTCGGAGTCTTGGCAGCGTTGCTGCCTTCGCGGCGGCGCTCATTGGCAGCCTCGCGCGCATGATAGCTCGTGTGATGGCATCAGGACGATAATCCTCGTCTTCGTTTCGTTTTCCGAAAACGTGGATCACGCGTTGCGGTGGGCAACGGGCGAGGCCCGCTTATCGGATAGCACTCTTCCTTGCCATTGCCCGATTCGGAGGGTTGCTACGCCCGTTGGCCCGATTTCAAAAACAACAGCCGGAAGAGACGAGAATACTCTCCCACGCGGACGGAACGCAATAGGGAAGAGAAGGCGAAGGGTGGTGGGTCGGTCCGGTCGGTCCCATCTGGCGAGAACAGACAGACTCTACAGATATAGAAGAATTCTCCAGTAAATAATGAGAAAACACGGTGATTTCCGGGAGTGATCGAGCCGACTACACGAGGAAAACCCCGTATTGAACAAGGCCGATAAAACTCCGGCATGTCTGGCTGAAAAAAGTTATGGGATCAGAAAAATCTGGAGGGCGGGTGCTGTAGCAAGAGCATTCCGCCCCCAGGCTCGCGAAGGTCCGGCAGGGTCCGGTCCGTCTCGCCAGGTCGGGCCTCGATTGCCGGGCGTGCTATCCGAAGAAACCCGGCGAACCTCAGCCTAACGTCGATGGGGAGATCGAAGCGGTTGCCGAACCGCGAAAGGCGGACCTGGGTTTGCGCGCCAGGCTCGCTCCATTCTACAGCCAGTCCGCTTCCGAACTCCCCGAAATTTTTCGCCTCCACCCGCAAAATGGGGTGGTGGCCAGGGACGGAATCGAACCGCCGACGCCAGCCTTTTCAGGGCGCGGACTCAGCCGCGAAGTGATCGAGCAGGCTATCGATCACCCGGCGCTGCGAAGCCGGAACGAACTGCTGGTACACATCGAGCGTTGTGCTCGCCCTGGCGTGGCGCATCAGCCCTTGCGCGTCCTTCACGTCCGCGCCGGCCATTTTGAGCCACGTGGCGAAGCTGCGGCGCAGTACCAGCCAGTTCACCCAGCCGAGCCCGAGCTGGCGCGCGGCGGGCTTCAGGTGGCGCACGAGGACGTTGTTATCGCGCATGGGGCGTCCGGATCGCGTCCGGAACACGAGCGCGTCTGGCGCGCCCGGCGGCTACACATCCCGGTTGACCGGGATCGTCGCGGCGCTCTTCGGCCTCGCCCCAGTCGCCGCGGCAGCAGCGCTCGGCGACCGTGATCGAATCCGCGCCGACGTTGCGCCAGCGCAAGCCGATTAGCTCGCTCACCCTCAGACCCGTCCAGGCTGCCGTGTACACCATCGTCGCGTACGGCTCGGCCATTCCCGCGACGATTTCGGCGAGCTGGGCGGGTGTGATCCAGGCGCGATGCGCGCGGCGCAGTTTCGCGCGGGGGAGGCGCAGGCCGCGCGCCGGGTTGCGGTCGAGGTAGCCGTAGCGCACGGCGGCGGAAAAAACGCCGCTGAGCACGTCGCGGATCTTGTCGAGGCTTTCGTGGGTAAGGTCTCTCGCCGACAGAGTTGTCAGAAAGCGATCTACGTCGAGTACGGTGATCGACGCAAGCCGCGATTGGCCAAAACGCGGGCGGATCACGCCGCGCGAACGGTTTTGCGTACTGGAGGCGAGCTTAGGGAGGCAGACGGGGAGATAGATAGTGTCGAGAAATTCGGTGAAAAGCATAGGGCAGGAATCGGAGGGAGGGGCCTCTTTCTAAAGGCCCCCAAATCACCTAGCGGAAGAACACGAGCACGGCACAGGCGAGCAGGAGCATGAGGAGAATGAGGAGGGCTGCGTCGTCGTTTTTCACGCCGCCTGCCCCATGCGTTGCGTGATGTGCTCGGCCACCAGGCCGAGCAGCCGGTCGCGATCCGCGGGCGAGGCGGCGAGGCGCGTGATCTCGATATCGATCATGCACGAAAGCAAAAACGCGGCCTCGATCACCTGCCCGTTGAGCGGGCCGGTGAGCGGCGGAGCCATGCTCGCCGCGGCGCGAAGCAGCTCCGTCGCGGCCATCGTGTCGAGTGAGCGCTGGCAAAGCGGGCAGGTCATACGATCATTCCTCCTGTGGTGGTGGGCGGGTTGGGCGCATCGTCCTCGATGGCGAGCACGATACGCGGGCCGTCGAGCCGCACGATGAGGCGCGGCTGCGCGGCGAGAAACAGTGCGCAGGCCGGGTTTTCGCACCGGCCGGCGGTGAGTGGGGAATCGCACACGAGGCACGTCATGGGCGCGCCTCGCGATTGCAGGCAAGGCGCTCGCGGATCTTCGCGCCAATCGCCCAGTCGTAGATGCGCGGCAGCAGCCACGCGGGCGCGGGAAACGGCACGCGGGAATACAGCCAGCGGATGAGCAGAAATCGAAGTAGCTTCATACAGCCTCCACGCGGCCGCCGAACTCGTCTTCGCAAGCGCTCCAGAACGGGCAGTTGCGGCGCGAGCACAGCACCGAATTGCGGTTCGGGTAATAGAATCCCTCGCGCATGGCCGCTTGCGCGAGCGGGTACAGGCGCTCGGTTGCGAGGTAATCCTGCCCGTTGACTTGATGCCCGATCTGGACGAGCTGCGGCAGCTTCGTCTTGACGAGCGTATCGACGCGCGTCTCACCCGTCGCGCCTTCGACCAGGCGCGCGTAGGTAGCGAGCTGAAACGCGTTCTGCGACGTGATGCCGCTGGGCTTGCGCGACGAGGTTTTAAACTCGACGATGCGCCCGGCCCAGTCAACCAGGTCGATGCGGCCACGGACGCGAACGCCCGCAATTTTCCCCTCAACCTCGACCTCGACGGCGCGAGGCTGAATGCGCGGCGCGGCTTCGCGCATGTAGAGCGCGACCAGTTCCGCGCCCTTCGCCTCGACCGTGGCCGGATCGTCCGCGCCGAACTGCGTTTCACCAGCGCGTTCGGCGAACGCACGGCGGTAGGCTTGCGCTACTTCAGCGACGGGCAAATCTTTCCGCGTCTCGATTTTCTGGCGGAAGTTCGCCTCCATCGCGGCGTGAAAAGCCTCGCCGAGAGTGAGGGCGGGAGTGGGCGGATCGGGCAGCTCCCAGGAATATTTGAACATCCAGCGGGCGCTGCATTCGGTGAACGTCCGGACTTGACTCTGGGAGAGAACCTCTCCCAGAGCGGTGGCGGGCTGCTGCGCGATTACTTGCATGGCGCGCCGCCCTTCGTGCGCTGGATAAACAGCGCGTTCGCCATGGCGCGAACGTCCTCGCCGAAAAACTCAAGTGTCCAACCTTGGTTTTCCGCGTGGCGGCGCGCCACAATCAGCGCGTCCACGGCCTGTTTGAGGCAGGTGGCCATGAGCGAAGCGGTGAGCGAGGCTTCGAGGTTCTCGACGAAGGCCGGGTTCGGCAGACCGGGTGTGTGGGCAGGCGCGGCCGGCTTCGGCGCGGGCGGCGGAGGCGCGGGGATCGCGAGCACGGCGTCGGCGCGCTCGAACTTGAACGCGATCGCGCGGCGGTTGCCCTGCTGCGTCTGGTAGCGGGTGATCCTGATCTGATCGCCTTTCGCGGGTTCGAGCTGGGCGAGCTGCGTCGCAACCGCCGGGTCCAAAAACATGACGCCTTCCGCGCAGGTGAACATCATGCGCGTGCCGTAGGTGCCCATGACTTCGCGGGGAGTCGGGAATTCGAGAGTCACGATGCGTGGCACGTTCAAGTCGAAGTTGACCACGGGGCGGGGTGCGGAATTGGCGGCGGCGCTCATGCTGCCACCTCCGCGGCCGCTGGCTCGTCGTAGGGCGCGAACGCGGCGAAGTCGGGCGCGAACTCGGGGAAGTAAATCGTGCAATCCGGATCCTCGGCAGTGCGCGCGCCGCAGGCGTTGCAGCGCGTCAGCTCGTCGAGGAAGCCGCTGCCCCACAGGGAAGCGAGATCGGGGCTGCCGCACGAGCGGCACGTGAACACGTACTCGCCGCCGGGCTCGGGGGTATACTGGGTCTGGTTCGACGTCGAAAATTGAACCGTTTGCGGGCTTGTCAGGTTGCCTCCTGGCAGGCCCGTTTCGCGTTGTGGGGGAATGCGCGTCATGACCGGCCACCTTTCAGGCGCGGGCGCTCTTCGAGATCGTCGTATAGATCGCGTGCCAGTGCGCGGCCAGTTTCTTCGATCAAGGCGTTTCGCAGCGAAAAGCGAACTAGCCACGATGGGCCGAATTGGTTACGCACCTGCTGGAGGTGTGCAGGATCAGCCCCGCCCAGCACGGCATTGCTGTAAGCCCCGTTCATCCACAGCGTGTTGAGTTCCGATTTCCAGTTGCGGCCATTGGCGCTAGCGAAGAGCCTCAAAGCCTCCAGTTGTTTTGAGTTCGGCGTGTTGCGCGGCATGTTAGTTCACCCCCTTGAAAAAGGGGCCGAACCAGCGGCGCGCGCGGAAGGCGACGCGGTTCGCTTCGTCGTAGACCACCATGCTGTCGAAGCCAAGGCGGCTCAGCGCGGCGGCGCGGGCGGCTTCCACCGTGGGGTAATACGCCACGGTGGGATTCTGAACCAGGGCGCATTTCAGGACCAGGGTCACGTTGCAGAGCGCCGCGTTCGATGCGGCGTTGTGTGTGTGTTTCATACTTCTAGTATGCGGTAAGCGGTAACCGGAGTCAATAGTAAAATTGCGAAAAGCGCTAACCGGACGTATAATCTTTTCATGGCGACACGAAAGCGCACAAAGAAGAATCCGGCAGCGGTAGCATTAGGACGCTTGGGCGGAAAGGCGAAGGTGGCTAAAGGTTATGCGGTGCTGTCTGAAGAGGAGCGTAAACAGCGAGCAAAAGCTGGAGCCGCGGCGCGGTGGGGGAAGCGAGGACCTACAGGGGCGAGATGATCCTGCCGATGAAACGCCCTGGGAGGAACAACAACCATGCTCGTAAAGCAGATCGCCAGCGCGGTTCGAAAGATCGTCGCCAAAGCGAAAAAGCGGACCGGATTGGTCGAGATGCTTTGCGGAAAAAGTTGCCATACCGCAACTTTTTCCGCATCATCCTACCGCACCATGCAAGAGGGGTTCCGAAAGTATGGGCTCTGGTCTCAAGTCCGAGAGCACCTCGCGCGAGAGCGCTTCGAGGAACTGTTCTCCCGCGAGTTGCAGCACCAGGCCCGCGCGGAAGTGCGCGCGCATCCAGCGCAGCTCAGCTTCCCCGACTTTGACCGGCTCCCTATGATCCGGATCGACGGGCAGAGGGAGTGCTGGTGAAGCGGGTATTGGCAAGCGTTACGGTGACTCACGAGGCTTTGCTGTTGGCTTACGATCCAGCCGGCCTCGTTCGTCGAATCGTTCGTAACCTTCACCGATCATTGTCAGAAGAAACCGTGTTGGACTATGCGCTCTCTGTCCGGGCCGAGGCTGGCTGCACTTGTTTCAAGTTGGTCTCCGGCGTAAAGGAAACCGAAGCGAAAACGGCCTCGAATTAGTCATTACGGGGTCGGATTGGCGAAAAGCGCGAACCTGGAATCAACGACTTAGAGGGGCAAAACAGGCTTCAGTTGGACAGAACACGGATTCTGACCAACTCGTTTCAGGCCCCCAAACCCCCCGCAACCAGTTGCGTCCTAAGTGGCTTACCGTCTCCAGCCGAGCCGCTCCAGCGCGCCCCCTCACGTACTTTTCGCTGTTTTTTGCACACACGCAACCTTGGGTACACTCCAGACGATAGTTCCATTGACGGACTTGCGGCGGTCATGCCACGATTAGGCATCCGTGGCATGCGAACGCAAGTCTAGGCGGGCATACCCGTCTCCCCATCGAGGCAGAAACGCGACACGTGTCCCTCCCCCTTCGAAAGTCGAAATCGAGCAGTATTTCCAGGTCTGAGCGCAAGCGCCTCAACGCGCTGCAAGCTCAGGCGAAGCGGATTCGCCGCATCGCCGTACGCATCCTGAACCCGCTACCGGGCGGAACCACACACACATCGCTCGAAGCTGCGGTGCGCCACGTCGCACGCGGCGCAGCCGAGTGGGTGACGGCTGCCGGCGGCGAGCGCTGCATCGAGTTTGGCGGCCACCAGCGCGCGGCCGCGGAGCGCACGCAACGCGAGATACACTCGACGCTCGCGACAGACGGCGAAATGAAACAGCTTCCGCTTCTGAAGCCGCGCGAGATGCTCGCGCCGAGCCCACGCCGGCATTTTTGGAGCAAGTCGAGCGTGGATCCACGGTTTCGCGCGAGTGACGTGAACAAGCCGCACGTGCCGCGCAAGGTGGAAGAGTGAGTACGATCCTTCGATCTGTAAAAGTTTGTGCCATTGGTTGCGCGAGCGGCTGAAGCGTGAACCCGATACAAGGATTCTGCTGGCTCGGGATAGCCTAAAGCAGGGTCCTCGCAGGTTCGAATCCTGCACCGATGGCTTCCCCAATGTCCGACCGAAAATACCTAACCGAGGCCGAGGTGGCCTCGCTCCTGCGCGTCATCAAGTCGCCACGCGACAAGGCCCTGTTCACGATCGCGTACTGGCGAGGCCTGCGCGCTTCCGAAGCCGGCCGGCTGCGCCTGTCCGACTTCGACGCGAAGAAAGGCCGGCTGCACGTAAAGAGGGTCAAGGGCTCGCTCGACGGCTCGTTTTTGCTCTCGCCGCCCGAGCTGCGCGCGCTGCGCGCTTGGCTCGCGGAACGCGGCGACCAGGCCGGGCCGCTATTCGTGTCGCGGGAAAAGCGCGGCCTCGACCGGCGCACGGTGTACGTCCTGTATCAGCGCTACTGCAAGGAAGCGGGAATCCCCCGCGACCTGTGGCACCCGCACTGCCTCAAGCACAGCATCGCGACGCACTTGATCGGGAAGCTGGGCACGGCGAAGACGCAAGTCTGGCTGGGACACAAAGACGTGAAGAGCACGATGGTCTACGCGAAGATCCGCAGCGCGGAGATGGACGCGGCGGCGCGGGAAGTGTACGGGGAATTGTGAGAGCGAAGGGCAGCAAGAAAACGCCTGGCAGTGGCAGGAAAAAAGGCACGCCCAACCTGCGCAATTTCGAGTTCCGCAAGTCTGTATTAGAGAAGCTGATTGAGCTTAAATGCGACCCGATCGAAGGCCTCGCGCGCATCGCGAAAAACACCAAGGTCAAGTCGAACGTCCGCGCGCGATGCTACAGCGACCTTGCCGGTTTCATCTACCCGAAGCTTCTCCGTACAGAGGTTAGCGGCGTGGACCGCAACGCTATCAAGGTCGAGCACACAGGCGCAGGCCTCGAACGTCTCAGCGGCCTCCTTGATCGCCTCGCTGCCCAAAGCGCAGCGGGACGCGCTGCTGAACCAACTGACGGAAGCGGAAGTTGAGGATTTGTGGTTTGACTGGCGCTTCCACGCCAGGCCAAACCAGATCGAGCCACCCGGCGACTGGCGTACCTGGCTGCTGCTAGCCGGTAGGGGATTCGGGAAGACGCGGACGGGCGGCGAGACCGTTCGCGCCTGGGCAGAGTCTGGGAGGTTTCGCCGCATCGCGATGGTCGCGCCCACGTCGAAGGATGTTCGCGACGTGATGGTCGAGGGCGAGAGCGGATTGATTGCGCTCTGCCCGCCCTGGAATCGCCCGCGATGGGAGCCCGCAAAGGGCCACATCACGTGGCCGAACGGCGCGCAGGCCTTCACATACAGCGCCGATCAACCGGAACGGCTCCGCGGCCCGCAGCACGATGCGGCCTGGTGCGACGAGCTGGCCGCCTGGCGGCGTCCGGAGGCGTGGGACATGCTGATGTTCGGGTTACGCCTCGGCACGGACCTGCGGGCCGTGGTGACCACTACGCCTAGGCCGGTTCGCCTGGTGCGTGAGCTGCTCGCGGCGAAGACGACGGCAGTAACGCGCGGGTCAACGTATGAGAATCGCTCGAACCTTGCGGCGGCGTTCTTCAGCGAGATCATCACGAAGTACGAGGGCACACGGTTGGGGCGGCAAGAGCTGCTCGCGGAAGTGCTCGACGACGTGCCGGGCGCGCTCTGGACGCGAGCGCGGATCGACGCGCACCGCGTTGCGAAAGCGCCTGACTTGGTCCGAGTGGTGATCGGAGTGGATCCAGCCGGGTCCGCATCTGAGGACGCGGACGAAACGGGAATCGTAGTCGCGGGCCGGGGCGTGGACGCCCACGGCTACACGCTGGCGGATCTGAGTTGCAGGTTGAGCCCGGAGGGCTGGGGTAGGCGCGTCGTAAACGCGTTCTGGCACTGGAAAGCGGATCGCGTGGTGGCCGAAGGCAATTTCGGCGGCGACATGGTGGCGAGCGTGATTCGCACCATCGATGCGCGCGTTCCGGTTCATCTGGTTCACGCATCGAGAGGCAAGGCAATCCGCGCTGAGCCCGTCGCGGCGATGGACGAGCAGGGGCGCGATCACCATGTTGGTGCCTTCGCCGAGCTGGAAGACCAGATGTGCAATTTCGCGCCGGGCCGCTTCGACGGCTCCCCAGATCGCATGGATGCGAAGGTCTGGGCTTACACGGAACTGTTCCTGCAGGAAGAGACGCAGATTGTGCACTACCAAGAGCCGTATGCGATCTCGCCCTACTGACCGAATCGGAGAAACGTAAATGCTGAAATCCCTTGTGAAAGCGATCCTGCACGCGGTTCGCGCGTCAGGCAAGCCATACCGCACTTGGGCCGCGCCCGAGAAGCGCCTGCCCGCGCCACCTGTGGCCACGCGGCAGTGCAAGCGCAACCTGCTGTTCCGGGCCGCGTTCGACACGTTCTCGAGAACCTACCCGGGCGAACCCCGGGCCCAGCGCCGCGCGATGGCTCGGGCATGGGCGAAGAATCGCTGGCGCGAGCAGGTGGCCGCGTGACGCAGAAAGAAAAGCGCGCAGCCATTGACGCCTACGGGGCGCTGCACAAACAGCAGAAGGAGATCGAGGGGCACATGGCCATCGTCAAGGCCCAGGTGATGGCCATGCTGCCCGCCGATCACCCGGCAGGCGAGGCGTTATTGCTCGAAGGCGACGAGTACTCGATCATCATCAAGGCGGCGGAATGGAAGCGCGAAATCCTCGACATGGCAAAAGTGCTGCGCCGCGTGGGCCGCGATGCGTTCCTCGCCGCGTGCACCTTTCCGTTGAAGGCGCTCGACGCGCTGATCCCCGACGAGGCCGAGCGCGCGAAGTACGTGAACCGAGAGCAGACGGGTCCGAGGAAATTGGAGGTGGTGAAAAAATTCCATGCACACTAACGAAACCTGCGAAATTCCCCTTGCCGAAGTTGTCGCGCACCTGCACGCCGACGCAAGCCTATCGCCCGGCGCGCTTGCGATCGCGCTCGACCGCGTCTGGCGCGCGGTATGCGATGAGCGCGCTGAACTGCGGACTGCTCGAATTTGTTGCGGATGACGACGAGCTGGACATGATTTGACCCGCAGGCAGGGACGTCGCAACGGCATGCGCACTTGATATCGGACCCTGCCCCCGGGTGAGACCTTGGCCGAGCTGCCGCGAGGGACCGAAACTATCGCGAGACTGGCAGCCCGAGCGACGCCCGAGTCTTCAGTCCCGCGCGGGGCGCGCTCACCCTCCCGAAAAAAATACATCAGAATTAGAACTACCTCCGAGACTGCATTTCCCCTTGGGCCGCGCGGATGAACCCCGTCGCGGCCCGCATTTTTTAGATGATCAAGGCACCCTTTCCATGGTTCGGCGGAAAAAGCCGCGTGGCCGATATCGTGTGGTCGCGACTTGGTGAGGTAAAGAACTACGTCGAGCCGTTCTTCGGCAGCGGCGCGGTACTGCTGTCACGCCCGCACCCGGCGAAGACTGAAACAGTGAACGACCTCGATTGCTACCTCGCGAATTTCTGGCGCGCGGTTCACTACGCACCCGCTGAGACCGCGAAATACGTCGATTGGCCTGTCAACGAGGCAGACCTGCACGCGCGGCATTTGTGGATTGTGAATCAAACGGAGTTTCGCGAGCGCATGAAAACAGATCCGGCGTACTACGACGCGAAAATCGCGGGCTGGTGGGTGTGGGGCCTGTGCCAATGGATAGGATCCGGATGGTGCGCCAATGCGGGGATGGGCGTGCATCGCAAGCGCCCCCACCTCAGCAATGCGGGGATGGGCGTGCATCGCAAGCTCCCCCACCTCGGCGATGCGGGGATGGGCGTGCATCGCCAGCTCCCCCACCTCGGCGATGCGGGGAGGGGCGAGTTAATCAACGCGTATTTCGAGGCGCTGGCAGCGCGCCTGCGCAACGTTCGCGTCTGCTGCGGCTCGTGGGAACGCGTGCTCGGCCCATCGGTAACGGTGAAACACGGAATTACCGGAGTATTTCTCGATCCGCCATACGCGCCGGAACTGCGCGAGAGCAAGCTGTACAGCGTCGAGTCGGACGTGTCGCGCGAAGTATTCGAGTGGGCGAAGGAACACGGCGGCGATCCAAAGATGAGAATCGCCGTGTGCGGGTACGAGGGCGAGCACAAAACGCCGAGCGGCTGGCTTTGCCTGCCGTGGAAAGCGCCCGGCGGCTACGGCTCACAAGGAAAAGGGCGAGGGCGCGCAAATGCGGGTCTGGAGCGCATCTGGTTTAGTCCCCACTGCATCGCATAAATGGCAAGCAAGAAAAACACACCCGCCGCGATCGCCGAGGCGAAGCTCGCCGAATCGCTCCAGCAGGAGCGCTGGACGAACGAGCTGCTGCGCGAATCCATCGCGGATCTGCAGCTCGCCCTGGAAGACCAGGGCTGGCAGCGCACGATGATGGACGGCGCGCGCGAGTTCGACGCGGCGGGGCGGCGGAAGATCGCGGAGCTGAGCCGGGTCATGTTTCTCAAGAACCCGCTCATCAACCGCGCGGTGACGCTGCAGGCGATGTACGTGTGGGCGCAAGGCGTGTCGATCACGAGCGATGACGAGGCAACGCAGGAGTTTCTCGACGCGTTCTTCGAGGATCCGAAAAACCAGGCCGAGTTCGGCCACCAGGCGCGGACGCTGAAGGAACAGGACCTGCAGGTGTTCGGCAACCTGTTCTTCGTGCTGTTCACAGACCAGGTGGGCGGCATGACGCGCGTGCGCACGATCCCCGTCGACGAGATCGCGGAAATCGTATGCAATCCGGACGACGCGAAAGAGCCCTGGCTCTACAAGCGCTGCTGGGCTCAGCCCGTGCTCGACGAGGGCAGCGGCACGCTTACGAGCGCGCCGCGCACAGCGTGGTATCCCGCGCTCGGCTATGAGCCGGACGAGCGCCGCGACGCGATCGCGGGCGCACCGGTGATGTGGGAAAGCCCCGTGTATCACGTCAAAGTCGGCTCGCTCTCTGACATGAAATTCGGCGTGCCGGAGACGTATCAGGCCATCGACTGGGCGCGGGCATATAAGACGTTCCTCGAAAACTGGTTTTCCATCGTGAAAGCCTACGCGCGCTTTGCGTGGCACGCGAGCGGCCAGGGCGGCCAGCAGCTCGTCGACCGGCTCAAGACGCGTCTCAACGCGAGCACGGGCGACGGCTATGATGCGAACCCGCCCGCGACCACGGCGGCCACGTTCGTGGGCAGCGGCGTGAAGCTGGACCCGATCAAAACCGCCGGCGCAACGACAAGCGCGGAAGACGGACGGCGCGGTCTGCTGATGGTCTGCGCGGGCATGGGCATGCCCGAGACCTTTTTTGGCGACGTGTCCACCGGCAACCTCGCCACGGCGAAATCGCTAGACCGGCCCACGGAACTGAAGTTCCGCGACCGCCAAGAGCTGTGGAAGTCGATCCTCATCACGATCCTCGAATACGCCATCGCGCGAAACCAGCGCGCGGCGAACGGGCGATTGCGGATCGCGGGCGGCGAGACAAAACCGGAGATTCGCGTCACGTTTCCGCCTATCCTGGAACACGACATCCGCGAGACCATTGGCGCGATCGTCGAAGGTACCACCCTGGGCGGCAAGACGCCTGCGGTTGCGACCTGGCAGACTACGGCGCGCCTGGTCCTCGAAGCGCTCGGCGTCGCGGACGTGAAAGCCGAGCTAGCTGCGCTTGAAGACGAATGGGACGACGAGGACAGTAATACAAACGTGCAAACGCCACAGGTAGCGGAGGCGCTGCGCGAGCTGCGCACCGCGATCACGCGCCTGCACGAAGCCCGCATTGCAGCGTGACGAAAGGAAAACCAGCATGGAATTAACGCCCGCCCAGCGTGACTTAGTCGACCAGCACCTGAAGCTCGCGGCACTGATCGCGATGGACTACAGCCGCAGGCTGCCCGCGAACATCGAGCACGATGATGTCGAACAGGCCGCCCGCATGGGCCTGATCGACGCCGCGCTGCGCTTCGACTCAGCGCGAGGCGCAACGTTTGACACGTTTGCGCGCTGGCGGATCAACGGGGCTATACGCGATTACTTGCGAAGCCTGGACGCCGTGACAAAAGCGGAGCGGGCGCGGATTAACGCGGGAGAGGCGAGCGACGTAGTGCATCTGAACGTGGACGAATTGTACATGGAGCCGCGCGCAGCGCAGCGAACCCCTGAAGAGGCGAGCATGGCCGCGCAGTTCGCCGCGCAATTGCGCAACCTGGTCGAGGGGCTGAATGGGCGGAAGCGCACGATTGTGCGCGAGTACTACTATCAGGAGCGCACGATGGCAGACATCGGCGAGTCCCTCGGAGTCAAGGAAGCGCGCATCAGCCAGGTGCACAAGCAGTCGATTGAGGCGCTGCGTCAAGAGCCTGGCTTCGTAGCGCGCAAAGCCGTGTTCCGCTTTGCCATGAACAGCGGACTGCTAGGCTTGCTCGCGCTCGCTTTCGCCTGCGCGCCGGCAGCCGACGCGCAAACCTCTCAACTCGATCTGGCCGCGCGAGGCTGCAGGGGCAATGCTGTGCAGGTCGTACTCAGTGTGCCTCTGGCGAGCGGCGCAATCACCGTGCCGGTACCGGTGTGCGCGGAGCTGGGCGCGGGCCTCGCGCTCAACACGAGCGCGAATCCGCCACGGCTTGAGGTGGTGCAGCAGGCAGCACTTATGCCGCGAGCTGTGATCGAGCGGTTTGCGCTGCCAGCAGACCTCCCGGCGACTGCGACCACGACAACGTTTAATCTCGTTTACACGCCAGTGGGTGCGATGCTGGGCGCATTTCGTTCGAGCCGCGCGACTGGCGACGTTGTCGATTTCCTCCACACGCATGGCGCCACGCCCAAGGCACTCACGATCAAAGTGCCCAGCTATCGCCCGTTCACATCGGATGATGAGCTTTCAGTTCTGTACTGGACCGTCGATCCGCCATCGCCCGCAACCCAAGCCCTAGGAATTGCAAAATGAGCGACATCTCTTACTACGGTTCCACTGTGCCCGCTGAGCGGGCCTTCGCGATCACGCCCAACGACAGCGCTGATCTGGCGCGCGCAACGCGCGGCGTGATGGTTTCCGGAGCCGGAAATCTGAACGTGATTCTGAAGCTGGACAGCAGCGCGGTGGTAATCGCCGTGAGCGCGAATGTGCTGTATCCGCTGCAAATCAAGCGCGTGCTGTCCACCAGCACGACGGCTACGGGGATCGTGGGGCTGGCTTAAACGATGGCTGCTATTGCCTCAGGATCGGCAGGAAATTGGTCCGCCACGGGAACGTGGACGGGCGGCGTTGTGCCAGGCGACGGCGACACCGTGACGATTGGCCATGCTGTCACCGTGGACACCAACACCACGGTGGGCCACTCGCCAGGGGCGGCGGATGCGACCGCCGCGATTTTGACGAACGGCAGCGGTTCGCTGACTGTTGCGGCGGGGATCACGCTAGTCGTACGAGGCGATATCAAGCTCAACAATGACGACATGACCCTGAATGCGGGTTCTGTGCTGGAGTTCGACGCGAGCGCGGCTGCGTCGCCATCCACAGCGCGGTATGTGTTGCAGATCGGCACAGCTCATTCCCAGTCTGCACGTCTGCTAGTTAACGGATCGGCGGGTGATCGCGCCATAATCCGGAGCAACTCTGGCGGAGCGAATGGCCGAATCACAGATGGAGGATTCATTAAAGGCGGCACGGTTCAGGGAAGCTATGCGAAGTTGCTGCGCATCGGCGATGTGAGCAACAACGCCATCACTTTTAGTGTTAGCAACACGGCAAACACCTTTTCGATTAGCTATTTTGAGTTTGATAACTGTGGCAGGGTGCAGAATCAGGTTGCGGCACACGGGGCCAGCGTCATTACCGTCTCTCATTGCACCTGGAAAAACTCTCCAGCCGTTGCCGAAAATGTGTACATCAGCGGGGCTGCGATCACCACTGGCTCACGGACCATTGAGTACTGCGTCTTAGATAAGCCGCTCTCGGTCATCACTCCAGCGGACATGATTCTACGCAACAACGTGTTGCTGTTGTCCTTGGGCACTTTTACGACCTCTACTGCATGGAGCGACTTTCGATCCAATTTGCTATACGGAGATCTCAACAACGCCCTCGCTGGAGATTCTACTGATTGCGTTGCTCTGACTTCAGATGCTGCCAACCCGCACTACCTGTTTCCTCCGAGTACGAGAAACGCTGTTTTCGATGGCTGGGTATTTGAGTGCGGGACAAACGCAGCAGACGGGGACATCATCATGGGCGTATCGCCCGCGAGCGTGATGAGTTATACCGTTCGGAATTGCATCAAGTTGCCCAACGCAAATAGTGGGAGCAGCGGCGCATTTTTGAGCCTGATCGGGAACGCAAACCAGAGATGGACCATCGAGCACAATACGTATCACCTCGGCGGTGTAGTGGATAGCTCTGGCGTGCGCCATGGAGAGGGTGAAACTGGTGGTGCGCATGCGGGAGTTTTAATTTCAGTTCAATCTAATCTCGTGTGGGATAGCACAGCACGCGGGTATAAGGTCACAGCATCCTCGCTTCCCGGAACGACCGACGCGCTTGTGCTTGGTGACTACAACGGTGGGCACAATTTCGCCGCCGGGTCAGCCGGGAAAGGCTACAACACAACAACCACGACGCCGCCCGGCGATCACGACGTCGAAGCCGACCCTGAGTTCGTAGACAACACGCGCTGTTTTCGGACTTGGGACGCGTTTCTCGGCGGTCCCGGTACGAACGCAAACGCGCTCGCCGAGATGTCGAAAATGAACGATGACAGCGGTTACAACTCGGCTTACACCATCGCCGCCTATATCGCCTGGATTCGCGAAGGGTTCACTCCACGGAACGCCGCGTTCCAGGGAACCGCACACGACGGCGGCGACATTGGCGCGGTGGCCGTTCAAGTGCCTTCCGTCGCGGGCGCGTCTGGTGTTTCTGTTTCCTGTTCGATTTCGATGTAATGCACCACCTACTCGCCGCACTGAAGCGCCTGGAAGAGGCGCTCGCCGTGTCCACGATGCTGCGCCACCGGCGCACGCACGAGCGCAAGATGCGCCGCCTGGTGCGGCGGCTGTTTCGCGAGCAGGCGGGCGAGGTAGAGGCGTCGCTAACGAAGTTTTGGCCACCGACCGAGGCCACGCTGAGCGCCGCGCTGTTCACCGTGTCCTTCGGGTACACCGGAGCCTTCGCCGAGCTGCTCGAAGCCGCGTACAAGCGCGGCGAGGCTGACGGCGAGAAAGAGCTGCGCGAGGACGTGCAGCCGCCGCTTACGCGTGACATGCGCCGCCGCGCGGGCGAGCGGATCGCGAGCATCGACGAGACCACGCTCAACCTTTTGCGGCCGCTGATCGAGCAGGCTATCGCGGAGAACTGGGCGTACACGAAGCTGGCGAAAGAGATTCGCAAGCTGTTCAAGGATTTTGGGCGCGCTGTGCCCCAGCGCCACTTGCGCGACCGCGCCGAGCTGATCGCGGTAACGGAGATTGGGCAGGCATACATCGACGGCCAGCTCGACAATGCGGAGCGCTTGGCGCGGGGAGGCGCGAACTTGGAGAAAAGCTGGCTGACAGTGGGCGATGACCGCGTGTCGGCCGGCTGCCGCGGCAACGCGGGGGCAGGGTGGATACCGCTGGCGCAGGCCTTTCCGTCAGGGCACGGCGGGCCGCTGCGTTTCCCCGGGTGCCGCTGCGCGCTCCAGACCCGGAGGGCGATAGCGTGATCCACGTTTCGCCACACGCTGATGCGTGCCAGTGCGGCGAACTGGTGGCCTGCGCTGCCTGCCGCTATCGCGCCCTGAAAGAGAATCGGATTCGCGCGAAGAATGGCTTGCCGATCGTTGCAGTGCCTGCCAAGCCATCGCGGGCCACCTGCCAATGCGGCGAGTGCGACACGTGCCTGCATCGCGCGTTCGTGAACCGCCAGCGCATCCGCGAGCGCCTGGGATGGCTGCCAAAAGCACAGCGCATGGAGCGATTCATGGTCAGCTTCGCGAGCGTGTACTGGAGCGAGGTGTACCGGCGCGGCGTGCCGTCGCCGCGTTTCAGCGGCTATCGAAATTGAGGATTGCTATGAAACTTCTGATTCTTTTTTTCGCCTCGTTTTTCACGGCGCACGCCCAGGTGTGTGTGCCCGTGCCCACGCCTGGAAGCACGATCACGCAATCCACGCTCGACGAGCTGAAAAAGCGCGGCGTGCTTGCGCCCGGCGTTTCCGCGTTTGCCTCTTTGGAGGCGTTCGCCATGGCGTTCGGCGGAAGCCTGCCGTACATCCCGCAATCGGCGAGCAACCAGAAATTCTGGGCGGATTTCACGCCCGGCGCGGATTACGTGACCGTGGAGGGCGCGCTCGACACGTCCGACGTGGCGACGTGGAGCGAGTGGTCCATGACCGTCTACGGCTCCACAGTGGCACGATTCTACCGCGACCGCGCCACGGCGAAAGACCCGGTTTTCGCACGTATCCCGCGCTTTAAGCGCTTTTCGAGTGCCCAACCCGGCGACATGAACATGACCTCGGGCGTGGGCAAGCCAGGCCCGCGCACCGTGACCGCGAGCGAAGCGCAATACCCGCTGGCGCGCTATCGCGATGACGCGACCGGCGACGGCGGAAAGAGCTGGAGCTACGCGCAGAATCACATCCTGCGGTTCCACCCGGTGACCGGCCAGGTCGAGGCGTGTGATTACCAGGATTACGAGCGCACGTTTCCCCTCGTCTACAAAGTGGATCCGCCCGGCGGCAGCGCGGCCGCTGGCGCGATTCGCGTGAAGAACCTGAGCGACGAGGCGTTCCTCGCCGCCGTGGGCGCGGCGTTGTTTGGCGGCGGCACGCCTGCCGAGCGCGTGGCGGCGATACTGAAGAACTTGGAGGTGAGGTAACGTGAGCGAGAACAACATGTCCACAATCGGCGGGCTGGCCACATACGAAGGCCTGGAACAGAACACCGAAACCGGCGAGGCGGTGTGTAACGGCATCCCCACGGGCTGGTTCTTCGAGCTGCCGACACAGGTTGCGCCTACTCCCGAAAGCCCGGAAGCGGGCCGCCAGCGCGTCACGGTGACGCCCTGGGCGTTCGCCACGCCTTCGACCGCGCAGCGCGTCCTGGAGGCGATCTGGAAGCATACGCTGATGCCCTGCGAGATTTTCCAGGGCGATCCGAACGATCAGTTCCCCATCAGCGTGCCGATGCGCCACATCGGCGTCGAGGGCCAGCCGAGACGCGTCGCCGTGAACGCGGGCCTGGTCGCGGCGGCGATTGCGCGCACCACGGCGGAAGTGGGCGACGGGCAGGGCGGAAAGCGGATCGTGCAGAACGCGAATCCGGCGATTGCGCAGGCGATCTACTCGCTGCTTACGGAAATCGACGGCGCGCGGGAGCTATAAGGCTATAAGGGCCGTTCGGGCTGGGCGTCAATTGTGGGAGACGAATGACGGATGTTAACGGCGAATCGGGAGGAAGCACGGTGGTGCTTCCGTCTTCGAAGTGCACGCGAATGCCGGTTATCAGCATTCTTCGCCACGGACCATCTGCATGCGAAGTGACGTCTTCGAACAAGGACTCGCACCACGCAACTTTCCGAATTTGATGCACCACGATCGGCTTCGGCGCGGGAATCGAAATCAGCTTTTTTCCCGGCTGCCATAGCAAGCGCTCCGGGTCCGGCGCGACGAACGCGGCGGCGATTGCGGCGAGGAACGAGCGGCGGCGCATAGCTCGATTTTAAAGAAATACGGCCACCCGAGGGAGACCTCCGGTGGCCGCACTTTTTAGAGCAAGATCATGTTTCAACGAATCATCGAAGTAGGCCGCAAAATCAGCAAAAAAAACCGCGAGCGCTTGCACTCCGCGATGGAGAAGCTACGCGAGCTGATCGACGAGGCGACGGAGACCGAAGCACCTGCGACCGAAGCGGAGCGCTCGGCCGCCGACAAGGAAAAGCTGCTGCGCGCCGCGATCAAGGCGAAGTATCAACGGCCCGCTGCGGAGTTCTACTGCTGGATCGCCGACGTGTTCGACACGTTCTGCGTGTTCTCCTGCGAAGACGGGCTCTACAGGATCGACTACACCGTCGGCGAAGACGGCGCGGTCGCGCTCGGCGATTCGCGCCCCGTGATCGCGCGCACCGTCTACGACGATGCGCCAGTGAGCGAGGCGGCGGAAACGCCGCTGCTCGGCGATTGCGTGCCGCTGGTCGAGGCGAGCGCGAGCGTGGCGCTGAACGAGGCGGCGACGGCGAATTTGAAGCTGATCTCGCCCGGCTGGGGCAGCTCGGGCTATTACTCGCCCGCTTTGCTGAAGGCAGCCGCAAGCAAGTTCACGCGCGGCGTGAAGATGTACTGGAACCACCAGACCGCGGCCGAGGAATCGGCGCGCCCGGAGGGCAACCTCGACCACCTGGCGGGTGAGCTGCTCGAAGACGCGACCTGGCAGGAAAACGGCGCTTCCGGCCCCGGCGTGTACGCCAAGGCCAAGGTGTTTGAGCGCTTCGCGCCGCACGTAAAAGACCTGGCGCAACACATCGGCGTGTCGATCCGCGCGCTTGGCACTGCGCGACCCGGCGAGGCCGAGGGCCGCAAAGGCCCTGTGATCGAGACCATCGCGGGCGTCAAGAGCGTCGACTACGTCACCGTGCCCGGGCGCGGCGGCGAGATTTTGAATTTATTCGAAGCCGCTGGGCGGAGGCCCGCGACTGAACCCACACCACAGGAGAACGAAATGAACGAAGCCCAAGTGAAAGCTCTGCTCGAAGCGGAATTGACTCCGCTGCGGGCTGAGAACGCGGCCTCCAAAGCGGAAGCCGCACGGTTGCGCGAAACGCTCGCGCTGCGCGAGGCGCGCGACTTCGCCAAGGCGAAGCTCGCCAAGATCGACCTGCCCCAAGCCACCAAGGACCGGCTCGCGGAAGCACTGCCGGGCCAGGCCACGCTGAAAGACGGCGCGCTCGACGAGGCCGCGTTCGGCGCTGTGATCGAGGCGGCGGTGAAGGCGGAAGGCGAGTACCTGCGCAGCATCGGCATCGGGACCGGCCGCATCAGCGGCATGGGCAGCGCCGCGCCGGTAAGCGAAGCCGTGAAGCCGGAAGCACTGGCTGCGGAGTTTCACGCCATGGGACTGAGTGAAGCCGCCGCGCGGATCGCGGCTGAAGGGAGAGCTGCCTAAGCCAGGGGTATTCCCTGACGAGGCACATAACAACCATGTCTGCTGCATCTTTGACCAACCTCAACGCTCTGCGCTGTGTTGCCGCGCAGTACGATTTCGCGATTCACGGCGGCGCGGTGTCCGACATCGGCCTTCGTGTTTCGCTCCCCAAGGGCGCGATTGTCGTGAACGCGTTTGCCGAAGTGCTCACGGCACCCACGTCTGCCGATTCGACCGCAACCATCGCCATCAAGGTGGAAGGCGCGAACGACATCTTCACGGCGGCCGCCGTGTCCGGCGCGCCCTGGTCCACAACCGGCATGAAACAGGCCATTCCCGACCTGGCCACCGTGGCCGACTACAAAAAGGCCACCGTGGACCGCGAGGTCACGATGAGCATTGCCGTGCAGGCTCTCACTGCGGGCAAGTTCAACGTGTTCCTCTTTTACGTCCACAACACCGCGCAGTAAGCCACTCGGAGCACAAGGAAGAGGAGAAACAGAAAAAACAAATGGCACTCGAATTGTTGAACATCATCGAAACCATGCGCGCCGAGGAAGCCTCGATGGAGCGGCTCTACAGCGCCGAGGACGGCGTCTCGCCGCGCACAATCCGCAACAAACCCAACTACGGGAACCGGCTGCTGGAGGCGATGCAGCTTGTGCAGCGCGCCCGCGTCTCGCACCTCGGCCGCCACTACTTCGTGGAGGCCATGGGCACCAGCGATTTTCCGCTGCTGCTCGCGGACGTGCTGGATCGCCAGCTCTACGCGACGTACGCGGAGACTGCTCAAGCCTGGATGACGTACTGCAAGAAATCGACCGTTCGCGACTTTCGCACCGTGAGCCGTTTTGCTGTGGACGGGGCCGAAGGCCGCCTGCCCAGCGTCGCGGAGAAGGTACCCTACTCGCCCAACGTGCTGAGCGAAACCGAGTACACCTACGCGGTGTCCAAATACGGCCGCACGCTCAACTGGTCCTGGGAGTCGTTCATCAACGATGACCTCGACGCGTTGGGCGCTTCCTCGCCCGCCCGCCTCGGCAAGGCCGCCCGCCGTAGCGAGGACTACTTCGCGACGGGCCTGCACGTTGACACGAACGGACCGCACGCGTCCTTGTACACGAGCGGGAACAAGAACATCATCAACACCACCAACGGCGCAGCCACCACGAACCCCGTGCTCGGCGTGGCCGGTTTGCAGGACGCATTCACCGTGATGGGTCTTCAGCTCGACGGCGATTCCGAACCCATTGGCATCGACGGCGTGATTCTCGAAGTTCCGCCATCGCTCGAAGTTACCGGGCAAAACCTGCTCAACGCTACTCAGGTCATCGTCGGAGCGGACACTGGCGCACAGCGCATCGTGACCTCGAACTGGATGAAATCCAAGGTCACACTGGTGGTGAACCCGTACATTCCCGTCATTGCCACCACCAACGGAAAGACCACCTGGTTTGTCCACGCCAATCCCAACAGTGGCCGACCGGCCATGGAGATGGGTCTGCTGCGCGGCCACGAAGCACCCGAACTGTTCATGAAGCTGCAGAACCAGGTGCGCATCGGCGGCGGCGGCGGCGCGATGGATGGCTCGTTTGAAGACGACACGATCGCATACAAGGTGCGCCACGTTTTCGGCGGCGCGCGCGTAAGCGGCAAATCCACTGTCGGCAGCAACGGCAGCGGCTCCTAACCAACCTCGACCTCTCCCCTGTAAATCCACCAAAGACGCACAGGGAGACGTGTGCGGCGGCGCGAGTGTTCCTCCGAGCCCGCGCCGCCAATCACCGCAATGAACCTCACGAAAATAGAGCGCCTGACACGGCGCGGCATCACGCTCGCGCTGGTCAGCGCCGCGAAGGCAGGCAACCTGCCCCCCGACGATGAGGGCAGGTTGAACGCGTTCGCCGACGCGTATAACGCCTACTTGCTCGCGCTCAAAAGCGGTGAGCGCGGCATCGACAAATGGAGGCGCGTAGAGCGCGCCTGGGAGCGATTGCACAAATGACGGCACCAGTGAACGGCACAGACGAGCGCCTCGACGTGCTCATCGCGCTATTGCGCGAGGTCCTGGCGGAGATGCGCCAGACGCGCGAGCGCCAGTTGCAAATGCAGCAGGCCGAAGTAACCGCGTGGCAAGCAAAGACTGCGAAGCGAAAGTAAACCCATGGCATTCACCTACGACGTGACCACCGACCGCGGCAAGGTTCGCTTGCTCTGCACGGATGTGCTGGAGTCGAACGCGATTTTTCAGGACGCGGAGATTGACGCGTTTCTCAGCATGAACACGACCGTGCGCCTGGCGGCGGCCGCCGCGCTCGAAGTGATCGCGTCGAACGAGGTGCTGGTCTTGAAAAAGATCATCAACCTCGACCTGGAGACGGACGGCCCCGCCGTCGCCCGCGAGCTGCGAGAGCAGGCAAAGCAGCTCCGCGCACAGGAGAACGCCATCGGCGCGTTCGACTTTGCGGAGCAAATCCACGATGACTTTACGCTGCGCGAGTACTACGACAAGCAGGCGCAGCGCGAGCTGATTTAACCCTCTTTCGGAGACAAGAATGAACATTGCTCAACGTGTCACGCCACGCGTGGTCGGCTGGACTGCGCCCCGCCCCGGTCAGCCGCTTCCGGATCCGGTTCTCGAAGACGACCGCGGCGAGTTCCCCGTCGAGGTGGTGAAGGCCGTCCTCGCGTGGATGGACCAGCAGGCACCCGCCTTCTGCTTTGAAGAACCGACGCCCACACTGGTGTCCCTGCAGGAAGTGAAACCCATTCGCGGGCTCGCCCAAGGCGTGCACCGCGTGTCCATCGTGTACGGGCGCGGCGAAGGCGTGACGCTGGAGCACTACCACTTCACCGCGGCGACGCTCGAATTCACGCTGCGCGATCGCAGCAAGGGGCCGATCTCGGCCACGTATCGCTACCTGGGCGTTCGCGACCAGGCCGGGCGCGCGATCATCGGCCCGCGCCTCGGCGCTGAGCAGCGCCAGGGCATCGTCCTAAACCTGAACTAATGCCGATCCGCAACCAGCTCATCGACCCGCGCTTTTTTTCCGCGCTCGAAACCACGTTCTGGCGGCACACCTGCACGATCCAGGAAGCAACGAGCACGGCGAACGAGGTGGGCGAGCTGGAGCCGACGTGGGCCAACCTGACCGGCCACACGCACATCGCGTGCAACCTCGCCGCGCAAAAGGCGATGAGCGAGCAGAAGAGCGAGCAGCGGCGCGATGACGCGACCTACGACGCGAAGACGCGGCACTGCCAGCTCAACGGGCATTACCCGTTGATCGGCGAGGGTATGCGGGCAGTTGTGGACGCGACCGTGTACGACATTCGCGGCGTGGTGCAGTCGAGCGCAAAGGTGCAGACGAAATTGATTCTGGAGCTGATCTCCTGATGCTCACTGTCGATCCTCAAATCGCTCCAGATTTCTACCCGAACGTTCAGCGCGCGAGCCGCCGCGTAGAAAGTGCAATCAGCAGCGCTCTCTCGATCGCTGCGATGGAAATCGCGAACGCGGCACGGCAGCGTGCGCCCTACAAGACCGGCACGCTGCGCCGCTCGATCCAGGTGATCGAGAGAGGCCCGCTAGATATCGCCGTGGCGAGCAATCTGCCGTATGCTGCGCGGATCGAGTACGGGTTCGCCCGCCGCGATTCGCTCGGCCGGCTCTACAACCAGCCCGCCCGGCCTTACCTGCGGCCAGCGATCGAAGAAACAAGAGGCAGAGCATGGCAGATCTTCCAAGAGGAGCTGCGGCGAGAGTTGGGCGGATAACAAATGGCGGAAGGTAATTACGTCGAGGAAGGCATCCGCCTTCGCGCGCTCGAAGACGCGGCGATCACGAACCTGATCGCGGCGCGCTGGTACGGGCCGGATTTTCCGCTCGGCAGCACGCTGCCCGCTGTCACGGTGCAGGAGATCACGGGGCGCGCAGAAGAAAGCCACAGCGGGCACAGCGGGCTGGAAAACGCGATCTACCAGATCACCTGCTGGGCGAGCTGCCACCTGGACGCGCTGCGGCTCGCCGATCGCGTGCAGAAGCGATTCGACAAATGGCGCGGCACGCTGCCGGGCGGCATCGCCGTCGGCTACATGAGCCGCGTAAACCGCCACTACGCGAAAGAGCCCGGCCAGAACGTGTATCAGATCGTGCTCGACTTCCGCGTCATGTACCGCGTCGAGCTGTAGTTCCGCAACCCGCACTTTAGAAAGTTCCACCCCCCGGAGTCCTCCAATGCCTTTTACAACACATGATTTTTGCGGCATCACGATCTACGAGTGCCCGCGCTGCAAATTCGACAGCGAGCACGAGGTCGAAGTGAAGAAGCACGTCTGGCAGCGGCACGAGCTGCCGCGCCTGCAGCAGGAAGAGGCGGCGCTTCGGCGTGAGGTGGAGGCGGAGTTATACGACGCCGGCGGCGCGCGCGTGGAGCACATCGAGCTTTCGGAAAACCACCAACAGGAGAACTAAATGCCACGAGTCACGCACACCGCTGTCGAAACCAGCGGCAAGTACCCCACTGCACCTTTTACGCTCACGGCGACGGCGGCAACGCCGGCGGATGACGAACAGACCGCGCTCACCGGGCGCGAAGTCATCATCTTCCGCAACTCGGGCGCGAGCGAGCGCAACGTCATCATCACGAGCGTCGCCGACAGCCAGAAAAACCGCACCGGCAACGTGTCTTTCGCGCTGGCAGCCGGCGCGATTAAGGCCGTCGGGCCGCTGGGCATCGACGGCTGGCGGCAGAGCGACGGAATGCTCTATTTCGAGGCGGATCACGCCGAGGTTCTGATTTCTGTGATTCGCGTCTGACGCCCACCGCCTGAGCGAGCACAACACAAGAGGAGAACAAATCAATGGCACTTTCCACGACTGCCGAACCGGCATACGGCACGCTACTCAAGCTGTGCTCGGACGCGAGCGCAACTTCCCCGACCACCATCGCCGAAGTCAAAGACATCAACTGGAATCTGGACGCGCAGATCGAAGACGCGACCACGCATTCCACCGCGACGCCCTGGCGCGTCAAGGTGGCCACGCTGCTCAATTTCGGCAGCGTCGAGTTCATGGTCAACTGGGTTCCCACCGGCGCGACGCACGGCGACGCGACGGGTATCCTCGCCGTCTATGCGGCGCGCGCAGAGCGCACCTACCAGATCGTGGAAAGCGATAGCGGCGACACCACGATCGAATTCAACGCGATCGTGCAGGCGATCAAGATGGGCCGCCCTGTCGCCGGCCTGCGCAGCGGCAACATCACGCTGGCAGGCACGGGCACGCCCGACTTCAGCCACGTCTAAACCAACCCTCGGAGGACCGCATGAAACCAGTGGAGATCGAGCTGGGCGGCGCGAAACGCCGCCTCGCTTTGAACGAAAACGCGATCATCGCCCTGTACGATTTGACGGGCGATGACTTCTTCGCGCTCGGCCAGCGCCTGGCGGCGAAGACACACGACGAAAGCGGCAACGCGCTGCTCGGCGAGGATGGCAAGCCGATCGCGCCCGTGCTCTACGCGGAGAAATTGCGAATCACGCGCCTGCTCGCCTGGGCGCTGCTCTCGCAGAGCCAAAACTGGGACGGGCGGCGCGAAACGCTGCGCATCGTGACCGAGTGGCTCGCGGATCCGAAAAAGAAAGTCGAGATGATGGAGGCCTGCGGGCGCATCATCGAAGACTACTTGTCTTCGATGGGTATCGCCTCGCGCGAGTTCGAGGGCCAGCTTGCGCCGTTCGTTCCTACGCCGCACGCAGTCGTTGAGTGCATGCTCGACGTCGCGCAGGTGCGCGGCGCGATGCACGTCGTGGACCTCGGAGCGGGCGACGGCAGGCTACTCCTGGCGGCGCTCGATCGCGGCGCGAGTGCATGCGGCTACGAGCTGCACGCGGGGCGCTACGAGGCTCTAAAGGCCAAGATCGCGGCGCACCCGAACGGCGATTGCGCGTGCGTGTACCAGTGCGACATCCGCGAGGCCGCGATTGAGCTGGCGGACGTGGTTTTCCTGTACCTGCTTCAGTCCAGCAACGCGGAGCTGAAGCCAAAGCTATTGCGCGAGTGCAAGCCCGGCGCGCTCATCGTCTCGCACGATTTCTCGATGCCCGACTGGAAAGCGGAAACGATCGAGCACGTTCATGCGGAAGGCCGCATGCACACGGTCTATGTCTATCGCGTCCCCGTCCCCGCTGCTCTTACTCCCGCAGCGTGAGATCACGCTTGCGGGTGAGCGCGCGGTGATGGCGTGCACGCTGTACTCGCTGTGGCGCTTCGAGCAGGAGGCCGGGCGCAATCCCGTGCCAGGCCGCGCGATGACCCGCACGCTCGTCTGGTCGCTGCTGGTCACGTTCCAGCGCGGGCTCATGGTGCGCGATGTGGGTGCGCTGGAGCCCGCCGAGTACGTGGCGGCGCTCGATGCCGCGGCGAGCCTGATCGAGCCGCCTGGCGGGGCGCAGACCGCGCAGGAACGGCCCGCAGACGCGAAGCCGCTCGAATGGCGCGAAACCTGGGCGCTCGGGCGCTTCGACCTCGGCTTGTCCGAGGACGAATTTTGGTACCTGTCACCCGGCCTGTTCGACGCGTTGTGGCACCGCTTCGAGCTGGCGCATGAGCGCGCGCTCGAAGGCCACGCGATGACGTGCGCCGCCGTCACAAACGTGCATATCGACCCGGAAAATGGCTCACCTGTGAGCCCGGAGTTGTTCATGCCCGGCGAGCGCGGCAAAGCGGAACACGCGCGCCTCGCGGCGGAGCAGCGCGCGGCGCTGAAGGCGAAGCTGCGCGAGGGCGCGGCGTTGTTGGGTGCGAAACGGAAATAAGCGATGGACATTGAAGGAATCTGGTTAAAGATCGGCGCGACGTTCGACGGCCTGGATAAGGCGTTTGCAGACATCGGGACGATGATGCGCCTGCAAATCGCCGGGGCCGCGATGGACGTGGGCCGCACGCTCACAGATTCCCTCACGCGGCCGCTGCTCGACGTGGGATCGGCTGCGCTGAAACTCGGATCTGATTTTCAACTGGCAAAGATCGCGTTCACCACAATGCTCGGCTCTGCCGAGCGGGCTACCGAGTTCCTCGCTGATCTGAAGGCCTTCGCGGCGGGCACCCCATTCGAGTTTCCGGGCCTCGTGGACGCGGCAAGGCAATTAAAGGCGCTCGGCTTCGCCAGTGACCAGGTTATTCCGTCGTTGCGCGCCATCGGCGACGCGGCGGCGGCGCTGGGTGGCGGCGCACAGATGATCGACCGCGTGACGCTCGCGCTCGGGCAGATGCAGAGCAAGGGCAAGGTATCCGCGCAGGAGATGAACCAGCTTGCGGAAAGCGGCATCAACGCGTGGAAGATCCTCGCGGAGGGGATGGGTAAGACGATCCCCGAGGTGATGAAGCTCGCGGAAAAAGGCATGATTAACGCGGCGCGCGCCGTGCCCGAGATCCTCGACGGGCTGAACAAGCAGTTCGGCGGAATGATGGAGAAGCAGGCGCAGACGCTGGCGGGGCAGTGGTCCAACGTCAAGGACAAAATCACGTTCATCATGATGGACCTCGGCGAAGCGCTGGCACCCGCCGCACAGCGCGCCATGGACGCGCTGCAGCCGATCATCAAGATCGCTGAAGGTATGGTTGCGGCCTTCAAGGACCTCGCACCCGAGACTCAGTTCGTCGTTATCGCGATCGCTGGCCTTGCGGCGGCCGCCGGGCCGCTGCTTGTGGCGCTAGGCAGCCTGGGAATCGCTATCACGACCGTGCAAACTGGGCTCGCCGCCCTCGGCATCGCGGGCGTGACGCTGACTGGCACACTTGCCGGGCTTGGCACCGCAGTAACCGTGCTTGCAGGGGCGTTCGCCGGATGGAAGCTGGGTGAGTGGCTGGCGAAAAACATCGAGTATTTCCAGCGCTGGGGCGAGGGCCTCGCCAGGCTGATTTCGATGATCCCCGGCGTGCAGCAAATCATCGAGGCGCTTGCGGGTGTTCCTGCCGCAAACAAATCGCTCGCCGATTCCGTCTCGCTGCTCGAAGCAAAGCTGAAAGCGAAAGGCGTTGTAATCGACAGCACCGGCCTGTCGCTAGAGGAATACTCGAAACGCCTGCGCAACGCGGTTCCCCTTGTCGCGGCGACGGCGAACGAGACGACGAGAAGCACGGCGGCAAACATGCAGAATCAAGCGTCCTGGTTGCTGACCGGCGCGGCCATTGGAAACGCCGCGAAACACCACAAGGATGCCGCCGAGGCGGCCGCCGCACACGCAAAGGGCGTCGCGCTCGTCGGCGAGCTGGCGAAGCGCCACGCGAAGGAACTGGCGGACGAGGCGGCGGGCATGGCGAAGGCCACGGACGCCGCGTTCAAGACGCTACAGGAAGGCATGAAGCCGCTGGGCAACACGTTCCACGAGCTGTACGCGAACCTGAAGAAGATCGGCACGGAAGGGGTGGGCTACCTCGAATCGCTGGGCATCGGCATGGCAAACCTCGACGATTCGATCACGCGCATCGGCACGGATGGCGTTGCTTATCTCGAATCGCTGGGCATCGGCATCGGCGAACTGCCTCCAGCCATCAACGAAACCACGAAGGCGAGCAACGAGATGGGCCGCCAGATTAGCACCATTTTCGACGACTTCGGCAGAAACATTGCGGACTCCATCCTGCGCTGGGGCGGGTGGGCCGAAGCGGGCAAAAAGGCTGTGATGGCCGTGGCTGAGGTGATGGTGCGAACACTCGTTGACGGCGCTATCAAGTCCGTGATGAAGGGCCTCGATGGCGTGATGGATTCGCTCGGCGGCATCGGCAAAGCGTTCTCCGGGCTGTTCGGCGGCGGTGTGTCAGGCGCGGCGGGCGGCGCGGGCGGAGGTGCAAGCGGCGCGGCTGGCGGCGCAAGCGGGGCCGCAGGTGCGGCCGGGGGCGTGCTGGGCGTTGTTGGAGCCATCGGCTCCATCGGCTCGCTCATCAGCGGCGTGATCGGGAATTTCCAAATGTCGGGGATGAACAAAACCCTCGACCTGATCGAGAAAGAAACCCGCTACTCGCAGATCCACCTCGCCAACCTACTCGAATACGCGAACGCCTGGTGGCCGAGCTTTGAAAACCTGGCGCAGTTGCAGCGCCTCGAAAGCATCGAACGCGTGCTCTACGAGCAGAAAGCCATCCTCGACGCAGGCCTGCGCGTAAACTCGCAAGGCCTCGGCGACGCGCAGCAAACCACGATCAACTGGCTGAAGCACATCGCCGAGGGCGTGTGGGCCACGTACCAGGCCATCGCGAAACCCGGCTGGCAAACCACGCCTGGCGGGCCTGTGCGCTTCGTTAATCCGAGCGTGCCGACGAGCGGCGGCGATCCAACGGGGAGCCGCCCGCCAGTCACGATCCAGGTGAACGTGACGGGTAATTCGAGCAACCCGTACACGCAGGGCCTGCAAGTGGCGCAGGGCATCAACGCCCTGCTGCCCGCGCGCATCTGATCGCGTCCACGTTCACCTTTCCCATTTTTCACACAGGAGTTTCACACCATGGCTTCGTATCTCTACGGCCTCGCGCGTCAGAAGTTTCTCGACGGCGACCTCGACTGGTCCGCACACGACATCCAGGCGATGCTGGTGGATGGCGCGGACTACACGCCCACGCAAAACACGGACGAATTTCACGACGACATCGCGGGCGCGGGCATCGTGGCAACGTCTTCGAACTTCGGTTCGAAGACCAGCACGCTCGGCACTGCCGACGCGGCGGATATCACGTTCACCAGCGTGACCGGCGACCCGTGCGAGTACATCGTGATCATGCGCTGGACGGGCGCGTCCGCCACGTCGCCGTTGATCGCGAAGATCGACGATTACACGGGTTTGCCCGTGACTCCGAACGGGGGCAACATTAACGTTGCTTGGCCTGCCTCTGGTATATTCGTACTATAGATTCATACACGTAATTGGCGCACAATGGTGTAATGATTCCACCATTAGCCAAAGTGAAAGTATGTGAGACGTGCGGGAAGCCCTATCAGCCGGTCAGTAACAGACAGCGGTATTGCACCCGCTGTGGGAGAAGAGGTGGGCGAAAGATCTGTGAAACGTGCGGAATTGAGTTCCAGAAGGTCGCCAATACAACTGGCCGATTTTGTTCACGCGCGTGTAGATCTAAGGCATTGGCTGTTGCGCGGGAACGGGTATGTTCTGTTTGTGGACAGCGGTTTAGCACAAGTGGTCCAGCCGATCCACAAAAGACGTGCAGCCCCGCATGCGCCGATCTGCTCAAGGCCAAGTCGAGGCCTAAATGCAAAACGTGCGGAAAGACTGTAGGGCGACCACACAATCGCTTCTGCTCACACAGATGTGCACTGCTTGGGACCAGCAGAAATCAGGGCACACGTGAAGATGGAACAAAACACAGCATTGGCTCAGGTTATTTCGCCATCAAGATCAATGGTCGATGGATTCCAGAGCATCGCCACGTGATGGAGCAAAAACTGGGCCGATCACTGGAGGCGTATGAACGCGTTCACCACCTCAACGGCAACCGCAGCGATAACAGACCCGAAAATCTGGAGCTGTGGAAAGTGAAAAGCCCGAAGGGCGGCGGTACGATGCCAGGAGTTCGCGCGGCGGATTATCACTGCCCTGGTTGCCGCTGTTTTGAACACGACAAGGAGCCATAGTCTTGTAGGGCGCGCGCCGCCGTGCCTCGTTAGCGATTTGTTCTTTAACAGGCTTGCTCGCCCTGCAGCCTCCCCCCTCCCCACGTTGTTCGTGCCTGCCTCCACAGGCGGCGATGGGGCGGAAAACCGCGTCGCCTTTCAGCTTTTAGGAGCTTATTCCGATGGCCGGTGATATCAAACAAAAATTTGGAACGTCGAACCAGACGCTCACTATTTCTCTCGCCTCCCTCGCCAACGCCGCAGGCCGTCAGAGCACATCTGTCGATAACACGTCCAACCTGTTTGCCGATGTGCTACTCATGGTCAAGTCGCGCTCGCCAGCGTCGGGCACCTCCTCCACTGGCTACCTGCTGATCTATGCGTATGGCTCCGTGGACGGTGGCTCGTCGTACTCGGGCAACGCGACCGGCACGGATGGCGCTCTGACGCCGATCAACATGAACCTCATCGGACGCATCGACATGTCAGCGAACGGGACAGATTACAAATCGCCGATCATGTCGATCGCGGCTGCGTTTGGCGGAGTGATGCCATCGCACTGGGGAATTGTTGTGGTCAACAATTCCGGCGGAACGCTCGATTCGACGTCGGGCAATCACGCGGCTATTTGGCAGGGCGTGCTGGCTCAATACACCTAACGCAAAGTGCCTTCCATCCTTCATCCTGGCCGTTGGCTGGTCAAGCCTCCTCTCGGCGCTCGTGTCGATACTGGATCTCCGTTCGGTATCGGCATGGTGGGGTGTTTCCCTCTCCAGAAAGAGCACGAAGGCTCAGTCCGCAATCTCATCAGCGGAGTAGTGTATGGCCCATCTTCCACGGCTCCGACGTGGGAGGACGGCCGTTACGGCCTAGCGTTGGACGTGGATGCCGCAGGCAAGGGCATCAAGGGCACGGCTGAACCGGCGCTTAGGTTGCAGCGAGTCTCTCTTCTCTGGAGAGGCTATATTCGTTCGACGCCAACAGATTTCGCAAACTTCGCGGGCGTTGCTCCAAACGCCACGGATTCAAGCCCGTACACGTCGTATGTGTTTTACAAAGACAACGCGGGCAAGCTGACTTTCGGCTTCAACAACGGCGCGTTCCAGAATAACGGTTTCCGCAATATCAGCGACTTTGTAGGCAACGGCCTGCACCAGTTTGTGCTGACCGTGGATATGCAGCCCACCACGGCAGGGCAGCGAGCATACACCGACGACGGCTCCTACGACGGCGGCGGCGGAACGACAGGAACTATCTCCTACAGCTCCGATGCGACGTTTTCTATTGGCGACAATGTTGGGGGACGTGACTCCAACTCCGTTTGCCAGTGTGTCTATATCTGGGATCGCATTCTCAGCAAGGAAGAGGTTTCGTCGCTCTGGCGCGAGCCGTTCCAGATGTTCAACCCGCCGCGGAGGGCAGTCAAATACGCGTTCTTTCCGCTCGCCGAACCCACGATTAGTGGCAGCTCGCCCATCGCGAGCGGCGAGACATTCCCCGCTGGGGGCTCCATCGCAGGCCCGATCACAGGCAACTCGCCCATCGCTTCTGGCGAGATTGTGCCGAGCAGCGGCACTGTTGACGACGGCACAATCATTATCACCGGTGCGTCGCCCATCGCGTCGGGGGAAACGTTTCCTCCTGGCGGTATCGCCGAGGTTGTCAGTTCGATCACTATCCCCAGCGGGGAATTCTTTCCCGCCGGCGGCGTCGTCGCGGGGCCGATCACAGGCGTCTCGCCTATCGCGAGCGGCGAGAGTTTTCCTCTTGGCGCGCTGATTTACGATCAGCCGCTCACCGGCGTCTCGCCCATCGCATCAGGCGAAAGCGTTCCGTCTAGCGGCTCGCTGGCGCTCAACGTCACAGGCGCTTCGCCCATCGCGAGCGCGGCCAGCGTGCCGAGCACGGGCGCGCTCTCCTACACGATCACCGGCTACGACACGATCGCCAGCGCGGAAACGTTTCTGCCTGGCGGAGCCGTGCTGCGCGAGGCAGCGGGCACGCTGTTTGTGCGCGGCCGCGATCGCACGGCCTGGCTCACGGTCAACACGCTGAACATCGTCGAAGAGTTCAACGGCCGCGCGAGCGCGCAGTTTTCGCTGAACGACGTGGGCCGCGCCACGTATCGCCCGAATGCGGGCGAGGAAGTGATCTACTTTCGCGGCACCGACCGCCTGTTCGGCGGCTTCGTGCAGACGATCGTCGAGCAGGCGTTCGACTCGCGCAGCGAGGTGAAGATCAATGTCACCTGCACGGATTACCGCGACCTGGCGGACCGGCGCACGTACGCGAAAACGTACGAGGGGCCGACGTTCAACCTCTCCACCATCGTCCAGGAAATCTTTGATGCCACGCTGGCGGCCGAGGGCGTGACGTACGCGGCCGCCGAAACCGGCACGGTCACCGGAAAACGGCTCGTATTCGACGACGAGACGGTGGCCACCTGCCTGGATCGCGTGTGCGCCGTGTTCGGCTTCAACTGGAGGATTGACCACTTCCGCCGGCTGCGCCTGGAGCGCAAGAGCTTTGATATCGCGCCGCGGGTGATTCGCGACGACGACGACGTGTGGCGCAACATGCGCATCACGCGTTCGAATCGCCAGACGCGGACGCGTCAGGGCGTCCGGACGGCGATCCCGACCGGCGGCCAGCGCACCACCACGCTCGCGGGCAACGGGACGCACCAGTACTTGCTTTCGTACTCGCTGCTTTATGCGCCCACGGTCGAGGTGAACGACGTTGCCGCGACCGTCATTGCGTACGAGGACCGCGACACCGCGCCGTGGGATTTCGCCTGGGAGCGCACGTCGAACGTGCTCTTTCACAACCCGGAGCAGTCAGCCTACACAGATTCCGACGAGATCGTCGTCACGCACGCGAGCAGCTCGCTCGACGTGTATTGGGCCGAGGACTCGGCCGCGATCGCTCGCGTGGCCGCCCGCACCGGCGGCAGCGGCATCATCGAAGCGGTGACGAGCGCGAAGAACATTCGCGACGCGGGCATGGCGGCCGCATTCGCCGAAACGTGCTTTCAGAACTTCGGCGTGGACGTGGCCGAAGTCGAGTTCGAAACGGACACGAACGGCTGGCACATTGGGCAGTGGCTCGACGTTTTCACCACCTCGCCGCCGCTGTGCGGCGTCTTCATCATTCAGCGCGTGCAGCTCCGCGACGTGGGCGGCACGTTTTTGCGCTACAACGTGACCGCGCAGGCGCGCGAGCTGCCGCTGGTCGTTGGCGTCGAGGCGACGGACACGAACGAGCTGACGATTGAGACCGAGTATCCGCACGGGTTCATCGACCCGTACGATGGCGTAAACTTTGGCGGGTTCAGCGGCGACCTGGGCGAGCTGCTCAACGGCGGCACGTACGAGATCACGCCAATCGACCCGTACACGTTCACCATAGACACCACGCCCATCGACGTGTCCGGCTACACATACGAGGGCGGTGGCGGCGGCACGGACGGAGGAGGAACCAACGGCTACAACGGCGGGCCGGACCCGTTTGGAGGCTACGTGTGGGCCGGGACGGGCCCAGAGCCCGGCGAGACTGGCATCGGCGGCACGGACGCGCTCGTAATCACCGACGTGAACACCAGCACGAACGTGGTCACCACCAGCCAGCCGCACGGGTTTACAAGCAGCTACCCCACGGACAATGGGTTCCGTGTGGCCATCTGGGGCGTCACCGGCGCCGTGGGCCCGACCGGCAGCTCGATCAACACGGCAACTACTCGCGTGCAGGTGCTTTCGCCCACCACGTTTTTTGCGGCCGACGTGGGCGTGCTGTCAGGCGTAGGCAGCGAGCCGTTCCAGAACGACCGCCGCGGCCGCTGTGCGGAGACGGACGCGATTGTACGCGTCACCCTGGGGAGCAGCGAAGGCAACGCGCTGCGCACCATGCTCGCGGCCGGAACGTACGTAGGAACCAACCTCGACCAGGAGCGCGCCACCTTCGTGCTGGCGAACGCGATTCCTGGCGTCGCCAGCCGCGCGCTGGCGACGGGGGTTAACGTCACCAACCCGTGGTATGCGCAAAAGGATCTGAGCGTCGCGGAGAGCGTTTCCGTGGTGTTCGGCACGGCGCCGGAGGGCGCGCCGATCAAGATCGACATCAAGCAGAACGGCGTTTCCATGTTCGCGGCTGGCACGTATCTCGAAGTTCCCGCGGGCAGCACGGAAATTCACCGCATTACGTCGTTTCGCGAGTCTCCGCTCACCATCGAGCGCGACGATAAGTTCACCGTGGACGTCGTCGAGGTGGGTAGCGAGTTCCCCGGCTGCGGCGGCGTTGTGAACCTGATTACGCGAGGCTAGGAAGATGAGCAACCAAGATCGTTTTGAAGAATTAGTGAAACGTTCGTACGAGCTGTGCCGCGCCCTGAAGCAACTCGAAGACAGTTGCAGAGAGGCTGCCGATGCACTGCGCAAGCTGCAAGGCCTTGAAGCCGCGCCGCCCGCGCAGACGCTGAGCGGAAACGCGCCCATTGCGAGCGCGGAGCAGGTGCTAACCCATGGACCAGACGATCACCGGGTCGACCACAATTGCGAGCGCTGAAGCATTTCCGCTTCCGGATTCGAGCGTGTATCACATCCGGCTGCAGGGCGTCGCACCGATCGCGTCTGGTGAATATTTCGAGCCGCCGTCGGGCGTCTCAATTGACCCGCTGAGCGTGCCCACTTCCCTTTACCTGAGCTACTGAAGTGCCTGGACCATTTCAAGTTTCGAGCGCCGCACATCCACTGGCGACTCGCGGCGGCCCGCAAGGGCCGTGGCAGTACAGCGGGACGCTGTACTGCTTTGCGTTCTCGGACCTGACGACGCTTGAGGCGTACGCGTCAAGCGACGCCGGCGAGACGTGGACCGCGACGGGTGAGACGCGAACAATCGGTGGCAACGTGCAGGTCTTCGGCGCTTGCCGATCCATCGCAGATGACTACGTGTACGTTCTGTACGTGGTCCCGAGTGGCCTGGACACAAAGCTGGAGGTGTCGCGATTCGATCTGACCACCGGAGCTTTTGACGACACGTCCGCAGCGGGCCCGACGCTGACAAATGCTGCGGGCAATTCCCCGCTATTGTGGATCGAAGAATCCACGGACGGTGGGTTCGGGGTTTTGTGCAAAACCTTCGGCGGATCGCTGAACAGCAATGCGCGCGCGGCCATCGCCACCTTGAGCGCGGATCTGAATACATGGTCAAGCCTCAGCGAGCCTGCAGGGCAATCCGACGATGACCTGCTATTTAACGCGGTGGGCATCGCGCGCGGCCTCGACGGGCGCGTGCACGGTTTCGTCCGCAAGGCCACTATTTCAACCGATGAACACTCGCTGCTGCACGTTCTGGTTATTGGGGCGGGCGGCGGAATCGGGACCGCGTTCGACGAGATCGACGCCGAGATAGACAACGAAGATTTTCAAATCAGCGCTGCAGCGCTCGACGATGGCACGATTGGCGTGATCTACAACGCGCCCGACGTGGGCGTGGGCACGAACTGGAAACTGCGTTCCGCGATCGCCGCCAGCGCGGACACGCCGACGTGGGCATACGCCGACATCGACACCTCGGCGGCCGCCGACGACGGCAGTAATGCCGCGCTTGTCGGCGGAAGCGAGTTTCGCGCCGTGTGGAACGCGGGCGGCACGATTTACGCGTCCACGCATTCGTCAGGCTGGAGCGGCACAGCCACGCTGCTTGTATCGCTTGCGGGCGCGATCTCTGGCCGCGAGACGGCCAGCGCGTACGGGTTTTTCTTCACGGACTTTTCGGATGATCCGCTGCCATCGTTCTACTTCCTTGCCAGCGGCGATGATCTGGCCATCGTCGGCATCGAGCCCATCCACACCAAAGAGCAGTTCTACACCACGTCCGGCGTCACTGGCGGCGGCCTGGAGACGTGCGGCGAGCCCGTGCCCGTCGAGGTGGACAACACCTGCAACCCCGTCGATCCGGACACGGCCATCGACGCGCCCGCGACCTGCGTTCCGCAGGGATACTCGTTTTGACGCCCTTTGAGAAAATGGAGGAATGATGAATGCCCGCACTGAATATCGAGGCTCTGACGCTGCCGGGCGTGCTGGCGATCGCGGTGATCGCGCTGTGGCGCAAGCTCAACGACAAGGATCAGGTGATCGCGGAAGCGCTGCGCATCCTGGAGCGGTCAGCGGAAGCCTCCGAGGCGGTCGCGGAAGCGATGGAGCGGCTGCGCGGCTCGCTGCCGCGAACGCGAAAATCACAGGAGCCTTAGAGCGGATTCGGGCGCTGTGAAGTCTGGCGGCCTGAAGACCACGATGGCGCTGGGAAAGGGCGCTCGCTTGCGCGGGTTTTCATCGAAACATAACCGACCCTGAAGGAACACGACCTCTCCTCGCATGCAGTACTCGTGCCACCAGGAGGTATCCGTGCGGGCCGGAAGAAGCATCACCACCGTGCCTCGCCTGGACTCGCGGAAGGCTTTCTCTATCCAGCGTCCAATCTGCCTTCCGTATGGCGGGTTACACCACACCGCACCTGCGGTAAGCGGAACCCACGAGCGCGTCAACGCATTTGTCAATGCTGGATCGAAGTACTCTATTCCTTCGCGCGGCAGGTTGCTCACCGAAGCGCACACGTCGAGCGTAAAGCGGAAGTGGCGGTCGAGCATAGCAAAAAGCTGACGCGGCGTTGCCCAGTCCGTGCGCAGGCTCGTAAACAGGCCTTTCGCGCGATAGCCAAGCGCCTCGTGTGCCGTGGCCACTTAGCGCGCGCCCGGGCGCTGCGAATCCTTCACCGCGTCGGCCATGGCGAGGATGCTCTCGGGCGTGAGCCCCATCACGATCCAGCCTTCGTCGCGTTGACTTGATCCCACCGTCTTGATCGTCCAGGACGGGCCAACGTGTCCGGATGCTGCCTCAAAAATCAGCAGCACCGTGCGCCCGTGCACGTCTTTGCCGACCTCGTACTCGATCTTTCGAGGTTTCACAATCTGCCTTGTGCCAGCGATGCCCAGGATATATTTGGGCGTGAAACCGTTTGCGCCATAATCTGTTCAGCGACCGCCGGACCGGGGAAACACAGGCCTTGGCCGCCCTTATGTGGTATCGGGCGCGGAAAACGGAACGCGTTTCCCGTGATCCACGCGTAGCGGCCAGCCGAGTAATCGCCGAATGCCTGTTCTTCTCTCCAGGTCCACGCGCGTGCCAGATCGCCAAGCGAATGGCACTTCTGGACCGGGACGCAATCAACGAGGCTGACGACGGCAACGATGCAGCCGTGGTTGAAATCGACACTTTCGAATCTATCGGGCGCGATGTTCAGAGCGGATCTGAACGGCTCTCGACAAACAAGGTCCCTCAGCTCACCCAAGGTCAACCCACCCTTCGCCGCGTGGATCGCCAGCGGGCCGCGATAACGCGTTGACCAGCTCCGCGTTTCGATGCGCTTCTTCCCGAGGGCCATCAACGTGGCCCATGGTTCCCAAAGCGTGAGTATTCTCACGACGCCTCCGGTTGGCCGAACCACTCTCGCACGCACGCCGTCCAGATGTGGCGGCGATGGTGCGGCCAGGCGGGCCGCGCCTGGGTCTGCGCGTCACGCGATCGCATGCGTCACCTCCTCTAGAACCCCAGCCTCTACCAGCGCGTAGAAGTGCTCGCGCGATTGCACGAGATCGCAATCCCGCGCGCGTCCCTCGTACAGCGCCGCGTAATTCGTGTAGCGATAGACGCGCCCTTCGAATCGCACCCTCATTCCCCTGTGGACCAAAAACGGAAACGTGGCCGACTCAAACGGCGCGCAGCGCGGGCGCACCGTGTGCGGCGGCTGGTCGAGATCGGGTTTCGCGCAGGCGTGCGGAACGTGCGCCTCGATGAGCGCGCCGCACATCGGGCACGAGGATGCCGCGCTCGACACGGTCTCGAAGTGTGAGTAACGGAGCCGGGCCTCGGGCCGGTTCGTGACGACGACAGCAACTTCAGCTTTCATCGACCCTCCTGCAATGTGAACGGCCTCGCGACGCGTTCCTCGACGCGCCCGCCGTGTTTTTCCGCGTACGCCCGCGCCTGTTCTTCGAGGTGGAACGGCATCTCCGTTCGCCCGTCCGCGCTCACGACGCGCCAGCGTTTCGCGCTCGGCTCGACGAGCGCCTTGAAGTGCCACTTTCCGTTGCGGAACATGCTCAAGGCCTCACCCCTTCCTCAATTTCCCGACTCAGCCACCCCTGCCCCACCTGCGCCGCGCGCGTGCGCCGCGCGTTCGCCCAGTGGAAGTGCACGTCGTGCTTCAGGTGGCAGTGCTGGCACAGCGCGGCCAGATTCGCGTCCGCGTTGTTGCGCGGATCGTGATCGAGGTGCGCGATGGTGATGATGCACTTAATCACGTACACGGTGCGGCCCGTCATCCCCGGATAATTGAACCCGTTCGCCTCGCCCGCGTCGTTGCGCCATGTGCTCGCCGCGTCGTCGTACCAAATCCCGCCGCGCGTGACGCGGAGGCGCGCCCGGTTCGGCTTGCCGCACTGCTCGCACTTGTGGCCTGCGCGTTCCAGGATGCGCGCGCGGATCGCTGCCCAGGCGGGGCCGCGATACAGGTGGCGAAGCTCGGGGCGGATGGGCACCTTAACGCTTCCTCCCGCGATGGTTTGGGGCAGAGTGGCGGCTCTGCCCCTGCCGCCATTTACACCGATGTAGGCTTACGCATCCTGCTCTTAACCCGACGCACTCCAAGAAGGAGTGGCTGCCGCCACAGATCAAGGGAGAGTTTCCAGCAGGTCGCTCTCCGGGAAACCGCTGCGCGCCTAGCCCGACGGCCGCTTTGGGGGTGGTATGGGTGCCGGGGTTTGTATTGCGCGATCCCGGCGTTGGGCGCAGTGCCATCCTATTTCGGCTTTCGGAGTTTACCGCTTCTAGCCAGCCCCGTAGGGGAAGCGGCAGAGGGATGGAGTTCCCGATCTCAATGTCCTGCAGCGCGCTCATGCGGCCGCCTTCCTGATGACTCTGCGGAGGCTTTGTGTGAATTCGTCGGCGGTGTCATTCGCGAGGTGCGAAGCATCATCGTCCGAATCAAATTCCACTGCTTCATCAACCAGGATGTCGTAGACTGCGTTAGCGACCGCCTCACGAAGCCGGTCGATCTGGTCCTGTGTCATGCGGCCGCCTTCCGTGTCACGATCTGCTGCTCGACCGCGAACAGCACGCGGTGGTAGCGTTCCGGCTTGCGCGCGCTGAAGACGTGCCCGTCGTTCAGCATCACGCGCAGCACGCCCGCGTCGCAGTAAACGGCGGCGATTGCGCCCGCGCGGCGCAGCGCGAGCAGCGCGCGGATGATCGCGATTGCGCTCTCGTTCATGGGCGGAAAAACCTCCTCGCGTCTTCCATGGCGGCGTGCAGGCGCTCCAGGTCTTTGTCGTCGCGGCCCTGCACCTCGACCGCGTCCATCAAGTTACGGAGCAAGCCCTCAACGCGCAGCGCGTGAAACAGCATGCGAAACGCGAACGCGATCACGAGCACGAACGCGATTGCGAGAACCCAACTCACCGACATATTTTGCCTTCGGTGATGAGGTCGAGAAACCAGTACTTTTCGACCTTTGCCAGTCGTCGCGCTGTACCAGTCGCCATTGCTCTTGATGCGCAGGCGTTTCACCTTCAGGTGGACGGCAGTCGCTGAGCGGGTAAAGCCTCGCGCCCGCAGTTTCTCCGATAGCTTTGCGTCCGACAGGTAGCCGAACTGCTCCAGAACCTGCAGCTCAGCTTCAGACCAGGGCGCTTCTTTGGTCCGCGCCAGCCCAAGCGCGCGGGCGCGCTTTAACACGGCATGGCGCGGCCAGCCAATGCGGCGCGCGGCAAGCGTGATCGCCGCGCGGTTGTTGAACTCGCGAAATTTCCGATAAGCCGCAGTGATTTCCGCGTCGATCTGTGCGGTCGAAATGTATAGAATTTTCCGCTTACGATGCGCCGGGCGGCAACGCGTGCAGTAGCGTGCGTGCGGCTGATCGAGCGTAGCGGAGCAGTCGATACATACCCGCGAATTCGCGGATGGTAAGGCCAACGCCGCGGCGCTCATCGCGGCGGCCCTGCCGTTTCAAACAGCGCGGCCTGGCGCGCCGGGGTGTGCACGGTGACGCTCTCGACGTAGATCGCGCACTCAACACAGAGGCCGGGGATCACCCACGCGGTCACGCGGCGGTTATCGTTGCCGCAGCGGGCGCAGACGAGCGCGTGCTCGCGATACAGGTCGCGCCCGTCCTGCGGCGTGTCGGCGAGCGTAAGGATGAGCGTGGTGGGGCGCAGGTTCATGATGCCCTCCGCTGCTCTTCGCCGGGGTGGAACACCCGCCCAATGTGCAACGCGAGGTCGAAGGGGACCATGGCACGCTCGGCCCTTGCGCCAGAAGTGCGCGACTGTTTCTGTCGCACGACGTTCCATCCGGGATGTTTTGGCATGAGCGCAGGGATGTCACCCCAGAGATACTGGCTGCCGAAATGCCACCTCGCTGTTCCATGCCAACGCTGTGCTTCCCTGACGTTTTCGATCACCAAGGGCACACCCAAACTTGCTGCGATCTGCTCGCAAGCCAACCAAACTGCAAGGTCAGGCTCCGGTGGATTTTTGCGCCGTGTCCATGGCATCATGTGGCGCGTATATTGCTCACAGGAAGGTGAGGCTACCACCAATCGAAACACTCGGGCTTCGATGTCGATTCCGAAGACCTTCGCGACTTCGTAGATGCTGACGTGCCACTCTGCGGCGAGGCTCACGACGTTTGCACAGATGAACCATCCCGGAAAATCCGCGCGAAAGCGTTCGTCTATATCGACGCCGACTACGTCCCAATCGGCCGCGATGAGGCCCTTGGCCCACCCGCCCTTTCCACAGCAAAGGTCGAGAGCGAGTGGTTTCATCAGCTCACACCTCGTACGCGGAGGGACCGGCCTGAGCGGCGGAGCATGCGCCAAGCCCAGGCCAGTCCCGCGTTCCGGCGGAGTGCCAGAAGCCTTCGCGCCTCACGCGCAGCGCGGCGCGCTGGCGATGGCTTGCGCCGCGCACAGGCGCTGCACAGGTGCGGCGCGGTCCAGTGGCACGGCACGCCACGATCCATGCACGCGCGTGCGCATCGTCGCAGCCGCACTCGCGGCACTGCCACCCGTTCGATGAGCAGTTTTCGAGGTAGCTCATGCGCTTGCCCCTTTCGCCTTGGGACGGCGCAGGAACTCTTCAAACGTGGGCGCGATGGTTTTGAGCGCCTCGGCGCGGATGCTCTGCTGCACGCTGTCGGCGAGCTGCGCCGGCGGCCAGTACTTCGCCGCGGCGAAGCGCGCCACGATCTCACGCTTTGCGCTGGCATTGAGCCGCGAGCGCTCGTCCTCATCCCGATCACCCCACCAGCGCTCGAACAACGCGTCGCAGTGCGCGGTGTACGCGGCCTCATCTTCGGCGCTGGGCGCGGCGCGTTCTGGCGCGGCGGCAGGCGAGGCGGGCGGCGCAGCGGAGGCGGCGCTCATTGGCAGCCTCGCGCGCGGCATGAACTTGTGTCAGATGGCATCGACGAAATACCCTCGTCTTCGTTTTTCCGAAAACGTGGATCGTCGTTGCGCGTTGGTGGGCAACGGGCGAAGCCCGCTTTCAGAGCTTTGTCTTCCTGCGCCGCCGTCTCGATTCGGAGACAGCCGGAAGAGTCAACGATACTCCCGATTGCCGTTCCTGCGCAATAGGGAAGAGAAAGCGAAGGAAGGTCAGTCAGTCGGTCAGAATCTCCGGGGAGAACAGACAGACTCTACATGTACAGAATATATTCTCTACTGAATAATGATCTCGCCCCAGTCGCCACGGCAGCAGCGCTCGGCAACCGTGATCGAATCGCGGCCGACGTTGCGCCAGCGCAGCCCGATCAGCTCGCTCACGCGCAGACCGGTCCAGGCAGCGGTGTAAACCATCGTCGCGTAGGGCTCGGCCATCACCTCGACGATTTCGGCGAGCTGGGCGGGCGTGATCCAGGCGCGATGCGCGCGGCGCAGCTTCGCCCGAGGGAGGCGCAAGCCGCGCGCCGGGTTGCGGTCGAGGTAGCCGTAGCGCACGGCGGCGGAAAAAATACTGCTGAGCACGTCCCGGATTTTGTCCAGGCTCTCGTGCGTAAGGTCTCTCGCCGACAGCGTGGTCAGAAAGCGATCTACGTCGAGTACGGTGATTGCCTCAATCGGCGTCTGACCGAAACGCGGGCGCAGGTAGTTCTCGATCACGCCGCGCGAACGGTTTTGCGTACTGGAGGCGAGCTTGGGGAGGCAAACGGAAAGATAGATAGTGTCGAGAAATTCGGAGAACGCGCGCACAGGCGCTGCACAGGCCGGGCGCTGCCCAGTGGCAGGGCACGCCGCGGTCGATGCAGGCGTGGTTATCGTCGCACCCACAGCCGCGGCACGTCATGCGCTTGCCCCTTTCGCCTTCGCGCGGCCGCCGCGCAGGAAATCCGCGAACGTGGGCGCGATCGTCTTGAGCGCCTCGGCGCGGATGCTCTGCCGCACGGTCTCGGCGAGCTGCGCCGGCGGCCAGTACTTCGCGGCGGCGAAGCGCGCCACGATCTCACGCTTTGCGCTGGCATTGAGCCGCGAGCGCTCGTCCTCATCCCGATCACCCCACCAGCGCTCGAACAACGCGTCGCAGTGCGCGGTGTACGCGGCCTCATCTTCGGCGCTGGGCGCGGCGCGTTCTGGCGCGGCGGCAGGCGAGGCGGGCGGCGCAGCGGAGGCGGCGGCAAAGGCCTTGGCACAATCCTGTGCGATGAGGAGGGCACCGCCCCAGGTGCCTTTGCCGCCAGTGAACATCGCGCGCCGCTGGTGGAGGCGGCGGGCGAGTTGATCGACCGGGCAGCCATTCAGGGCGGTGCCGATCGCGGCGAGATCGTGTTCCGGCACGAAGCCGAGGTGCGGGGCGAGTGCGCGATTCAGCATGTCGCGCAGCGCGGCGAAACGCGACAAGTCGGTATTTTCGCCGGGTGGTCGGCCAACAACCACCTTGTTTTCAACAAAAATATCTATCGATAAGCATCCGTTGGTGAGCTTCGCATCGAGCGCGATCGGAAAATCGCTGCGGTTCTGACAGCGATACGTCCGGAGGCTCGCAGCGGCGGCGGCGGGAATCGGGAGCGGCTTCGATTCGTTCCGTGCGATTTTGACTTGAGGTACGGCGATCGGCGCTTCGGGCTCGGCCGCTTCGGGCTCGGCCGCTTCGGGCTCGGCCGCTTCGGGCTCGGCCGCTTCGGGCTC